>Ga0208905_1001201_pt1 | contig 13141 bp, 9 predicted proteins | sample AntAceMetag02UKS_FD_184776 | JGI IMG/M metagenome (GOLD analysis project Ga0208905, IMG submission 184776) | Saline lake microbial communities from Ace Lake, Antarctica - Antarctic Ace Lake Metagenome 02UKS (SPAdes) (version 2) | ecosystem: Environmental > Aquatic > Non-marine Saline and Alkaline...
AATTCACCATTAAAAAAAATTCCACAACCTATTCCTTCATTAATAGACACAAATACCATATTATTTATTTTAGGGTAAATAGATTCTCTTTCCCCAATAGCTGCCGCTTTTGCCTCATTGGCAATAATGACATCTGTTTTTATTCTTTCATTAAAATCGAGTAGGAGGTAAATGATTAATTCATTTACCTCCTACTCACACCACCGTACGTACCCGTTCGGTATACGGCGGTTCGTTAGGAATTAGCTACTTGTGCATATCTTCTTATATACATTTTCGCTGTTTCTTCTGTTATCAAACGCTAAAAAGAATACTGGGCACTTTTCCATTATCTTGAAACTTCCAGTCTTATATCCTGGAAATAGTCTTCATGAGAAGTTGTCTGCTTTCTTGGTATTTCTTTTTAAGTTATTCAACCTTTTAGAAACCTCCTAACGTTCAGCCCTTCGGGTGGCACTCAATATTACTGAGTGCCACCCTACTATGGCGTCTGCTGACTTCTGACAGTTCAGCCCTACATCACTGTATGAGTTGTTGTCTTAAAGTTCATTTCACAACATATCTGTCAGACCTCCCCAGGTAAGAGAGATTACTTTCACTCCATCTATCTGCTACATTTTCACCGCCTGTTTCGGATAGTTTTGGGCTTTGTTTTGTCATGCAAACTTACCCACAAGCATATGCCTTATATGTAGTTCGTGTTCCTTAAGGCCTTAGACTTTGCCGCAGGCAACCTTTCAGATTCCACCTCGCGATGGACACTCTTGCTGTTTAGCTAATGGTTGCTACTATCAACCCCCCATATCGGACTTTCACCGACTAGTAATCACCCATGCTGGGCGCACATGAAACTCCCCCAGCAGGAGCTGGGGGCTTCTTTTGGCTATAAGCGAAAACGAGCTTGAGCCCTTCGGGCAGCCGCTACATCTACAGACAGGAGTTAAGAAAAGCCCCCGGGCATAGAATTATTCCATGCCCGGGGAATTGTTGCTGTTCTATTTATTTCCTGTTGGCTCCAGGAAAGGCGTCATATACTTAAACGTGCCCCAGTGCGCGTAAGGCGCGATATAAGGGTTCTCCGATCCAGGCCAGTTGGTCCAGTAGTACTCGTCCCACGTGAGGAAACCGGAGTAGCCGTAAGTCGGGATCCCAGGCATCGCTTCAACAAGGAGCTTCAGACCTTCGATGCCTAAAGCAATCGTTGCCTCGGTATTCGTGGGGTCGGTCTCTCTCAGGTCATTAATGACTGCATCCATCTCAGGACTTGACCACCGCGAGTTGTTCGCCTGGTTGAACTCTCCGAGAGGTTTCATGAACGCGGAGTTAAAGTAGTTGAAGACCCTGTAGAGATCCACGCCAGCACCCCACGGCTCCTGGGCCGGCCAGCTGCCGCTAGCTTGGAATTGACCGTTCCCCTCCAGCGTTAGGTAGGCGTCCGACGGAACATAGGCCGCATCGATCCCAAATTGCTTCCACTGCTGGACCGCAGCATTACCGTTCTTAAACTCATGAGTCGAGGTATCAGCCTGCTGTATAACCTCGATCTTCCAGACCGTACCGTCCGGCAGTAGCCACTGCCCATCACTGTTCTTCGAGAAACCATTCTTCTCAAGTAGTTTCGCAGAAGCTTCGGGAGCATATTTATACCAGCCAAGCCCGAAAACTCGGTCTTGGTCAACAGGGTCATCTGAGACAAAGTAACCTCTGCTATTTGCGTACTCAGCAATCCTCTGTGGAGCATTCGTATCGTAAGGCTGGAATGTCTCGCCGTTCCCTAAATCCAACGTGAAGTTGGCCAACCACTCCTCCATCGGTTTAATGAAGTTTTCGGGGTAAGAACCAAGCGACGGAATGTGGACCGGACTCAGCGTAGCCTGTCCGTCGACGGCCTGACCAAGATACTCGGCGATGTCGATTGCCAGCAGTAGTGCCCAACGCACATCAACATTGTCAAACGGAGCTACCGCCGTATTGAACAAAATTCCAGTGATACATGGGTCATTATTCACAACCCACGGGAATTTTAGTTGATAAGCTCTATTCGTGTCACCCTGCGCCAACGCGGCTGCAAGCCCCTCTGACGAAAGGTCCACTACGTCAAGCTGATGCGTTAATTGGGCGACAATTTTCATCCCTTCAGTACCGAAGGCCTGGAAGGCGATGTATCTGGGTTTTGGTTCTCCATAAAGGATTCCCGTTGGGCTCTTGTCCCAATCTTTCCTCTTCTCCCAAATGGTCCAGTAGCCGTTCGGGTCATAGCTATGCAGCTTGTACGGCCCACAACCAACAAACGGATTAAACTCAAACGTGAGCGGATCTTCCACTGTTTCAAAGATGTGTTTTGGCATAATCCAGATACAGCCCCAACGATCGAGAAAATTCGTATGGAATCGCGAGTTGGATTTTTTGAGATCAAACTCAACTTTATAATCGCCGTCTTTGTAGACAGCCTCTACGTCATTAGACAGCACGGAATGACTGTTAAAGCCCGGCGTGGACATGATCGTTTCAACGGTGTAGACAACATCGTCCGCTGTAAATGGAACCCCATCACTCCATGTTACCCCTTCTCGTAATGGAATGGTCACATGACGGAAGTCTTCACTGTAGATCGGGTCTCCCGCCGCAAGACCGTTGATGATCTCGCCGGTGGCAAAATCAACGGACCATAACGGCTCGTTCGCCAGATTTTGCGTCCCTCTATCTCGCCACTTCCAACCAACCCACGAATTAAAATTGCTAGGACTACCAACACGGCCATCCAATATACTAGCTATCAGAGTTTCACTCCTTGGCAGCTCCTCCTGTATAGACGCGGCAAGGACTGGAAGGGTAAGCAACGCAACTCCAATCCACGCTACAACTAAAATTTTCCGTATCTTTCTCATAATTAACCTCCTAATAATATTGATTGTTTTTACAATAAACAGTAAGTCTTTTTTTTAAATTAACTTACCTATTACTAAACTATATTTCACCTCCTTTACAAATTTATTTTTTAGCTTTTCCAGTGATAAATAAAGCTGCTTTAAGAATAAAATAAATAAAGCAGAGTAATCTAACTTTTTAAAACTATTAAAAAACTTACTTTTTTAACTCTCCTTATTAGCACATTAATACTTCTAATTCTTCAGTCATTGCAATAGAGATGGCATTTAACAAATACACCGTCAACATAAATAGCCTTTGGCGCTTCGCGATTGCATATATTATTAATCGCTTTAGGGCATCTTCCCGCAAATTTACAACCTTCTCTTAAATACTCCTCATGTTCAATATCCGAAAGTGCGATTCTCTCACTCCATTTTTTACTCGGATCCACTTCAGGAATGGATTCCCTGAGGAGTTTTGTGTATGGATGCTTTGGATCCATCAACACTTTTTCCACGGGGCCCATTTCCATAATGTTGCCCCTAAACATAATGGCGATTTGCCCGCCCATGTAGTAAGCCGTAGCCAGATCGTGAGTGATATAGAGCACACTCATACTGAGTTCTTCCTTCAGATTCTTAAATAAATTCACGATAGACATTCTTACCGAAGCATCAACCATCGAGACAGGTTCATCTGCAATCAGCAGAGAGGGATCTGTCAGCAATGATCTGGCAATCGAGATTCTTTGAAGCTGTCCACCTGAGAACTCACTCGGGTATCTTCCTGAGACTTCCTTAAAGGTAAGTCCTACAGACTTCAATTTCCTATGAATCAGTTCCTGAGCTTCTTTATTGTCCCTTGCTAGCTTGTAGTTCTGAACTGTCTCAAACAAATAACAATCAACTTTTCTCAAAGGATTGAACGTCTCAAAAGGGTTTTGAAAGATCGCTTGAATCCCCTGTGTAAACCAAACCTTCGCCCTTTTCTTCGGTCCTTTGCTCTTGTATACAATCGTGCCCGAAGTTGGTTCCTCAAATCCCAAGATCATCCTCGCAACCGTGGTTTTCCCACATCCGCTTTCGCCAGCTAAGGTGAAAATCTCTGCAGGTTTAATATTAAAAGAAATGTTGTCGACCGCAGTGATTTTCTGCCTTGATATAATGCTCCCTAAGAAGAACTTCTTCGTTAGATTTTTGATTTCAAGAAATGATTGCATCTTTTGAATCTTCCCTTTCATTTATCAACCAACAGGCAACTTTATGATGGTTACCAACATCAAATAATTCCGGTATTTGTTCTTTACAGATATTAAACGCATAGGGACATCTTGGGTGGAACGGACATCCCCTAGGAATATTCACAAGAGAGGGTGGATTTCCAGGTGCACTCTCCCGCCTTTCTGTGTCACCGAACTTTGGAAGTGAGTTAATCAAATACTTCGTGTAGGGATGAAGTGGATTCCCAAAGATCTCCTCAGTTATCGCTTCTTCGATTATCTTCCCAGCGTACATAATGCCTATCCTGTCGGTGAGATTTGCGTGAACACCCATGTCGTGTGTCACCAATACAATCGTGTTCCCAAGGATCTCCTGAATACCTTTCAGAAGTTGGACCACTCCTCTTTGAACAACTACATCAAGGGCAGTCGTGGGTTCATCAGCAAATATTATTCGTGGTTTTAAAAGCGCTGCCAAGGCAATAGCAACTCTTTGCCTCATTCCGCCTGACAATTGATGCGGATAGGCGTCCAAGATCTTTACCGGGAGCCCCAATTTGTTGATATGTTCTCTAGCCATATCAAACACTTCTTCCTTCGTTTTTCCAGTCAGGTGACTGTCCAGAAAATCTCGGTAGGTTTCCTTCAGCTTGATGACGGGATTGAAAACGCTCATGGCTCCTTGAGGTATGTAAGCAATATATTCCCAACGTAGCTTTCTCTTTTCCTCTTTGCTCAAGGAGTAAATGTCAATTTCTTGACCGTCCCGAACATAGGAGACCTTGCCATCAATCAATCTTAATGGGGGCTTAATTAAACCGTAAAGCGTTTTCAGCAACGTCGTCTTCCCGCACCCGCTTTCCCCAGCAATCCCGTAAATTTCGTTCTCCCGAATCTCTAAATCAACACCGTCAACAGCCTTCACTACCTTTTTAGCGCCATAAATATTAAGGACATAGAAAGATTTCAAATTCTGAGTTGTTAACACCGACATATCATCTGCCACCTCACTCCACTCCCACTCTTTGCATTCGTATTCTTGGATCAAGATACTCACTAACACTAACAGACAACCAGTATAGCGCAATAAACAGGAAAATCGAAAGAATAATGGGTGTCAATAACCACATCCAACCTCCAAGAAACAACGATTGGTAGCTGATCGCCCATTGAAGCATAGTCCCAAGCGTTGGAATATCCATATTCGTTAAGCCCACAATAGAAAGAGTAATTTCCATTCCTATCGCCCAGGACATATTGCTAATTAGTGTAGCGAACACGAGTGGTGTAATAAACGGCAAGTACTCTTTAATAACCAAATTCATCATCCTTGCTCCGGAAAGAATAGCAGTTTGAGTGAACTCCCGTTCCCTTAGGCTCAAGATCTGTGATCTTATTACCCTTGCATCCCAGGCCCATCCAAAAAATGCCAGCAGTAACCCCAGGTTCACCATGTTCATCTTGTCTCGAATAAGCATGGAAAGAAGAACAATAATTAAAAATAAAGGTATAACTAAGAGGCCATCACTAACGAACATCAAAACTCTGTCCATCATTCCTCCTCTGTATCCTGCGACCAAACCAACCAGAACCGCAATAACCCTTGAGATTACTCCCGCAACCACCGAAATGATCAATGAGTTTCGTATAGCGAACGTCGCTTGCCAGAAGATATCCTGTCCTTTAGAATTAGTTCCCAGGAAGTGCGTCCAAGAGGCAGGCAAATCCCTGGGCGCATAGAACCAAAACGTAGGATCATAGGGAGAAAAGACGGAAAGCGCCGCGAAAATGACTAGTAAACATAAAACAATAAAAGCAAATGCAAATCGATAATCCTTAAAAAGCTCTTTCATTATTTGTCGTGTGGGCATTTAAATCTTCCTTTCTTAAATACAAACAATCGTACATGAGAAACTAAGACCTTTCACATAACTAGACTTATGGTTTTCTTAGGCCCGCTTTTCACCAATACTTACTTTACTTGCTATAAAATATATAAAAATATATTTTATTTTAGGTTATGGCAAAGAAAATTAAAATTATTTGGTTTCTTGCTTTTTTTACATTAATAGTTACATATCTACAAAACTCTATTATTCTGGTCTTCTCGTTTGAAAGTTCTAATCCAAATTTCTCCATGCATTTCTCAAGTAGCCTTCGTATCATTACTGCTTCTTCTTTGCATTGAACCAGGGCGCTATAAAGTTACTGTTATATATCTCGTATAGCTGGTAGTTAAGCATTATTTACCCCGGACTTTCACTAAAAAAATGTCAAGTTTTGCACCGTGCATTCATGATATTAGTAATCTATTCTTTTATTTATATTTGATTCTTGGATCAAAAAGAGGATAAAGCAGATCGATGATCAGAACCATCGTTGCGATTCCTAAGATAGAAATGACTGTAATGCCCATGATCAGATTGTAATCCCCGGTGGTAATGGCACGGAAGAGCAAGGTGCCTATCCCTGGGTACGAAAAAACGATTTCTGTAATCAACGCACCACTAAGAATTTGTCCCAGGGAAAGCGAAAGACTTGTGATCTGTGGCAGCATGGCGTTTCGGATTACGTATTTAAACATGATTCTTCGTTCTTTGATACCACCTAACTGCGCGTATTGTACAAAGTCTTCGGCGTTAACATTCTGAACGAGCAATTTCGAGGTCTGGAACCATGCCGCCCCACCCAAGATGATAAGAGATAATGCCGGAAGAAACGCATGTCTTAAAACATCTAAGATATAGTCAATATTAAATGCCGCTTTTCTCCCAATCGTTGTGCCACCAGAAATCGGAAATAGTTTAAAAACATAGGTAAATAAAATAAGAAGCGCCAGTGCAAAAATGTAGTATGGTATAGGACGAATGACCATTATAATGGCATCAAAGTTCTTTGACCAGCGCTTACGATTGGAGTACCCCGCCATTCCCCCAATCACATTCCCGATGGCCCACGAGATTATCGTCGTCCAAAGCAACAGATTCACTGTCCAAGGAAGTGCTGTACTAATTAAATTGATCACCGGGGTGGGAAACTGGAAGAAAGAAATGCCAAAATCACCAGTAAATAATCTTTTCCAGAATGCGCCATACTGCTCAAGCCATGATCCTTCCAGCCCGTAAAGCTCCTTCAGATCATCGATCGTTTCTTGTACACTCGCAGGATCCAGATATGAGCCCCGCGACTTGAGTTCTGCGATCGTTCTTTGAACAGGGTTCGTGGGTGCAAACCGAGGGATGAAAAATACAATAGTTATCCCAAGAAATATTACAAAGAAATACTGTATCAGTCGTGGAATGAGATATCTTTTCACAAACATTAATGTTTTCTCCGCTATTTTTCTATTGCCAAGCCAGGAGCAAAAAAAGGGGATATTTCGGGCTTGATAACAATAAAAAAGTTATAACTAAAAAGTTTTTTCTTTTCTATGCTATATCTTTGCTCCCATTTTATTCCAATTAATCTTTTAGAATTAATATGTTAGTATATAAGTTTTGTTACATCCCCTGTTACAGTTATTTCAATTTTTCTTACTTCGTCTCCGGTAAGTTCCCAACTACGTTGATCTGGTTGTTGCCCACCTATTGAAAGAATAAATTTACCGGGTTCAAGTTTACGCCTTCCTTCTTCATCAATTAAGGACAAACTTTTTTGTGCAAGTGTAAAACTAACCGTTTTCTCAACCCCGGGTTCAAGCATTATCCGTTTAAAACCCTTTAATTCCCAATGAGGCACCCTTACCGAAGCCTCAACATCTTTAATATAAAGTTGAACTACCTCTGCACCTGTTTTATCCCCTATATTTTTAACCCTAATTTTAACTACTAAAGGTCCACTTTCATTACTTTTAAAAGTAATCTTATTTGATTCAATTTCTGAATAAGTAAATTGGGTATAACTTAATCCGTAGCCAAACGGGTAAAGGGGTTTTTCCTTCATATATCGATAGGTTCTGTTTGACATAGAATAATCATGAAAGTCGGGTAGTTGTTTTATAGATTTTACAAATGTAACTGGCAAGCGACCTCCAGGATTGTAATCTCCAAATAATACATCTGCAATAGCATTCCCTCCTTCTTCACCTGGATACCATGCTTCTAATATTGAAGGTATATTATCCTGAGCCCAATTTATTGTAAGTGGGCTTCCGTTCAGTAAAACAAGGACTATTGGTTTTCCGGTAGCAAATACTGTTTTAAGCAATTCTTCCTGCATTCCAGGCAAATTAAGATCTGTTTTATCACCATTAGCATCTGAATTAACTGCCTCACCTTCTTCTCCTTCAAGGTCTGGAGATAAACCTAAAAACATAATTACTACATCAGAACGCTGTGCACAGGCTACTGCTTCTGAAAATCCCCTGCTAGGTTTTTTCCCCCAAATATTTATTTCTCTTCTTGTTATTAAATCGCACCCTTCAGCAATTAAATCGCACCCTTCAGCATAATAAATTTTTGCATTCTTACCAACTTTATTCCTAATACCTTCTAAAGGTGTAATAGATTTTGAAGGGGTTCCACAATAATTACCTAACAAGCTTTTTTTATTGTCCGCATTTGGTCCAATAACTGCAATAGAATTTAGTTTTTTTAAGTTTAATGGTAATAAAACGTCTTTATTTTTAAGTAAAACCATTGATTTACAGGCTGTTCCTCTGGCAAACTGTCGGTGTTCCTCACAATCATTTACTTCAAAAGGTATCTGAGTATATGGTACCCTGTCCTCTGGATCAAACATACCTAATTTAAATCTGGTCTTTAGTAATCGTTTGACAGATTTATCAATAGTACTTTCACTAATTAAACCCTGTTCTACTGCAGATAATAAGTATTTAAATACCTTACCACAATTTAAATCACAGCCATTATTAACTGCTAGAGCAGCCGATTCTTCAGGAGTATCAGTTACTTTATGATGCTGATGAATATCCAAAATAGCTCCACAATCTGAAACTACATGGCCTTCAAATCCCCACTCGTCCCGCAATATATCCTGTAGTAATGTTTTACTGGCACAACAGGGTTCACCATTAACACGGTTATAAGCCCCCATTACTGCTTCAACTCTGGCTTCCTTTATACAATCCCTGAAAACCGGCAGATAGGTTTCTCTTAGATCCTTCTTGCTTACTTCAACGTTAAACTCATGTCTTTCAGACTCCGGTCCACTGTGCACAACAAAGTGCTTGGCACAGGCAGCACTCTTAAGATAATCAGGGTCATCACCCTGTAATCCCTTGATGAAATTAACTCCTAATCTCCCACTTAAGTAAGGATCTTCTCCATAGGTTTCTTGCCCACGCCCCCATCTGGGGTCCCGGAAGATATTGACGTTTGGGGACCAGAAAGTAAGCCCCTTATGAATATCCCTATCCTCCTGCCGAACAAACTCATGATACTTAGCCCGGGCTTCATCACTGGTAACATTCCCTACCTCTTTCATCATCTCCTGATCAAAGGCAGCGGCCAGGCCAATAGACTGTGGAAAGACGGTAGCAATCCCCGCCTCGGCCACTCCATGAAGACATTCATTCCACCAATTATATTCAGATATTCCCAGTCTACCTATTGCTGAGGAGTTATATACCATCTGTGAAATCTTTTCTTCCAGGGTAAGTCCGGTAAGCAAGTCATTAACCCTTTCCTCTATGGGCTTATCAGGATTTTTGTATACTGGTATTTTATTTTTACCTTTATTCATCTTTTTATCTCCCTCCAATTTTAATATATAAGGCATCTAAAGAATTATATAATAATGGTTTGCTCATGAAAAGTTCATTTTTTATTGTAAAGCAAGATTTTTGTATAATTTAAGACTCATATTAAATTCATAATCATAATGCCTTTCAATCCCTAACTCCACATTATCCGGTAACCTCGGGGCAATCCTATTCTTTACCAGCTTAATCATATCAACAGTATTTAACTTTTTAGGATTCCATTCTGGTCTCATATCATCCGGGACAAAACCACCCTTCCCCGCATTGAAGGTCCATCGACAGATACTATGAAATGATTTATTTTCTTTCATTTTTTATTCCTTAAATAGTAAAATAATTATAATAATTGACTTACAAAAAAGAACCTTTTATCGTTTGACCTTCCTCATTTATGAAACCAATATTAAATAAATTTAATTCTCTCATTGATAATTAAATCAGCCATCCCGTAAACTGCAGCCAAGCTGCCCAATTTACTAAATTTAATTTCTACGTTTCTATACGAAACAGATAAAGCGTTTTCCTCAAGTTTTTTAATAATTTCCTCATAAATATAATCTTTTATCTCTACAATCCCTCCGCCAATTACTAATAATTTAGGACTAAGTCCATTAATAATATTGACTAACCCTATTCCTATATTTCTTCCTGCTTCCTTAAATATCTCAATTACCTTTTTATCACCATTTTTACCTAATTGATATATCTCTTTCTTGGTCAATTCTTTATTGCTATTAGGTAATTTAAAATAACTATTAACAATAAATTTTTCTGAAGCTAATGTTTCCCAACACCCTTTATTGCCACAATGACATACTGGGCCATTAGTATCAATAATTATATGGCCGAATTCCCCTGCATTTCCACTAGCTCCCCTATATAATTCACCATTAAAAAAAATTCCACAACCTATTCCTTCATTAATAGACACAAATACCATATTATTTATTTTAGGGTAAATAGATTCTCTTTCCCCAATAGCTGCCGCTTTTGCCTCATTATTTAAGATTATAGGAAGGCCATATTTATCTTTAAATATCTTTGAAATGTGGACATTTTTCCATCCTAAATTAGGCGCAAATTCTAATATACCCTTCTCTTTATCAATCAAGCCAGGCACTGCTACTCCTATTCCCAGGAGATCATCAAATTTTAAATTCTTTTCTTCCATCATCTTATCCATCTCAAAAAATACCCGTTGAAAGGTCTTAAAATAATTATCTTTGGACATTATGGGAATCACGCTCTGTATTACCACTTTTATTTCTAAATCAAACATCACTATCTTTATCTGGTTAACCTCGATTTCAATACTAAAAATATAAGCTTTATCAGGATTAATCATTAATTGTATTGGTTTTCTGCCACCAGAAGAAATACCTTTTTTGGTTTCAATCACAAAGCCTTTTTTAATCAGAGTTCTAACATGGTTAGACACTGTACCAGCACTACACCCACTAATTTTAGTTAATTCTATACGAAAAATAGGACCTCGCTTGCGAATTGCTTTAAAAATACTACTTAAATTCCATTTTCTAACTACTATTGAATTTCCCAACATGACTTTGTTTTTTTCATAATATAAAGTAATTTTTCCTTTCTTATTTATTTTTTAAACATATAATAAGATAAAGGCTATTATTTTATTATGGAGGTTTTTAATGGCCCATTAAAGTTATTAAGATAACATTTACAGAAAATGTAGCACAGAATAATGATTTATTACATTTTCGAGAATTTATTATTATAATACTTAAATTAAGTATTATAATAATATCTTGTTTTTAAATATAAGTCAAGGAATTTCTAAATAATTTTTTTAATCACCCCGCTAAAGTTTATACTAACTTAAATAACGTCAAATAAAAAACAAAAGCACACTACCCTAGAATGGTAAAAAAGATGTAATCTAGAACTAAATTTTAAAGAGAAAAGAGGTTCTAAATTATGTCTACACAATTACACAAAAACTTTACCGACGATCAGGTTAAATCACTTTTAAAAAGTTATCTGGATAAAGAAATTAAAATTAATTATATTTTGCAAATGCTTAGTATCAAGAGAAGTAGATTCTTTGAATTACTTTCTCGATACCGAAAAGACCCCGGTAACTTTTCCATCCAGTATAGCCGAAAAACTACTAATCGAAAGATAGATTCGGATATAGAGAGGAATATTGTAAAAGAACTAAGGAAAAAAGATGATCCTCCCCTGGCAATAGGTGAAAACTACATAAAGAAAATATTTCTTTTCTTTAATATTTTATTTATGGATGTTTTTACTTATTGCCTAACCATAAGGAATCCGAGAGATGTGGTCACCGAAAAGGGAGATAAAAAATTCCTGCTATTATTTCTTTCAATTATTTTTTTTATCTCTCTTTTACGGGGAGAAGACTAAACCACAATAGATTAAAATAAATTAAGATTAAAGAACATTATCCTGGTAAATAAAGAGAGAGATAGGGAGATAAAGAGCGGGTCCTCAATTTTTATAGAGCTCTTATTATTTTCTAAAATCCTTTTTTTGGTACCTCAGAGATCTTAAGACTGGAGAGAGAAATAGAGAGAGAAAGAGATAAAATAAATTATAAATAAATTAAACAGACCCTAATACAGTATATTAGTCGCTTTTTTCACGCTAAAACCCTTGTAAAATATAGAAATTGCCCCTTAAAAAGTGAAGGGTTTTTTGTAATTTATTTATCTGAGGGAGTGAAGGAGTTTTTATAATTTATTTATATGAGGAAGGATCTATAATCTTTTTTTCTTTTAATACTTCAATTGCACGCTTAACAGTTTCAAAATTCATTTTTGCTGTTTCTGCTATCTTATTTATTGAAGGATATTCAGCTTCAAAAACAGTTCCTAAAAGACAAACTATTCCCCGTTGAGTATTACTTAACTTTGGCAACATTCTAATATTTTTAATCAAAATATTAGTATCTTTTAATTTACCATTTGGAAATCTATATTCGCAGTCCTCACATTTTATATAAGCAAGCTTATCTCTGATACTACTACATCCACAATTATAAACTTTCCGATAGACTTTTTTTAATTCTATTTTATTTAGAGGTTTTAATAATGATCTATTTTTTTGAACAACTAAATTTTTTGAAAACCATTTCGTATTCTTATTTTGGAGTAATAGATTATAGAGAATAAATAAGCTGTTGTTTCTCTCTCCTTCCTGTAAATCCCTGCTTAATATCTGACGTATGCAGTCAACTTTTTGACCGTGATATTTTGGTATTTTAAAAGTTTTATCTTTTTTATATTTTATAAGAGAAATCGGATTATTCTTTTTGATTAATATCCTGGGGATTG
>Ga0208905_1001203_pt1 | contig 13123 bp, 10 predicted proteins | sample AntAceMetag02UKS_FD_184776 | JGI IMG/M metagenome (GOLD analysis project Ga0208905, IMG submission 184776) | Saline lake microbial communities from Ace Lake, Antarctica - Antarctic Ace Lake Metagenome 02UKS (SPAdes) (version 2) | ecosystem: Environmental > Aquatic > Non-marine Saline and...
TTACAAGGTGCAATTTTAGAAATGAATATTAAGGAGAATATTACCCTACCGATAATTGATAGAATAAGCAGACATATTTTTTTAGACCGTGTTAGGGAATTTGAAATTACTGATGAATACGGAAAACATATAGAAATAAAAGCCTCAGGTTGGGATCAGCTGGTAGAAAATTTGTCAGGAGGTAATCAACAGAAGGTAGTCTTAGCTAAATGGATTGTCACCAAGCCACGAATATTGATTATGGATGAACCAACCAAGGGGATTGATGTAGCCACCAAAGCTACTGTACATAATTTTATTTCTGAACTTGCAAAACAGGGGATAGCAATAATTCTTATTTCCTCTGAACTTACAGAGATTCTCGGTATGTCTAATAATATTGTAGTAATGCATGAGGGGGTTGTGACTGCAAAATTTACCCGCGAAGAAGCAAATTCCGAAAAGATAATTAAAGCTGCAATTGGGAGTATTTCAAAGTGAGGGGATTTTAAAAATGATGAGTTTGTTTAAGAAAAGAGAGTTTAATCTTTTTGTTTTTATTTTATTTATAATATTTGGGGTTAGTTTGAGAAACCCCAATTTTTTAGATATTAATAATTTTGTTGATATTTTAAATGATACTGCTATTCTGTCTATAGTTGCCATTGGGCAACTTATGGTTATTGTTACGGGGGGTATAGATTTGTCTGTCGGTTCCAGTGTTGCTTTAACTGGTATGAGTGTAGCACTTTTAAATCAATATTACCCTGGAATTCCTATCTTTATGATCATTTTAATTTCAATAGCCATTGGACTCTTGCTTGGTTCGATAAATGGCTTGTTGGTTTCCCTGGGTAAAATTCCACCTATCATAACTACGCTCGGAACTATGAGTATATATAGGGGCTTAGTATTTGTGCTTTGTAAGGGAACCTGGGTTAGCGCACATGAGATGACCGAGGTTTTCCGGGGGTTTCCCAGAAGAAGTTTTTTAGGTATATCCAGTCTTATATTTATATCGATACTAATAGTGATATTATTTCTAATTTTCTTAAATTTAACCAAAACCGGAAGAGAGATCTACGGGGTAGGTGGTAATAAGATAGCCTCTCAATATGTGGGTATTAACCTGAAGAAAATTCAATATATTGTCTTTACTTTATGTGGAGGGATTACTGGTTTAGCTGGATTTCTCTGGGTTGCTCGTTATGCCGCAGCTCAAAGTGAAACTGCTATCGGTTTTGAACTGCAGACTATTGCGGCCTGTGTAATTGGCGGGGTAAGTATTATAGGTGGTTCCGGGACGATTATCGGGGTTATACTGGGGGCTTTTTTTATGGGAATTGTTTATAATGCTCTAACTATGATTAATGTTTCTCCCTTCTGGCAGATGGCAATTCAGGGCTTTATTATACTTTTTGCAATTATAATAAATACTGTTATGGATAAACGCAATCAGCAACTGATGTTAAGAAGGAGAAGCTTTAATGAATAAGCAAGATGATGTACTTGATATTAATAAAATCAGAAAAACGTCCTGGTTAGATATTCTGTGGCAATGGGAAATTATTCTACTTTTTATTTTTATTATGATTATAATAATAAATTCTAATCTATCTCCCTATTTTTTAGATTATACTAATCTTATGAACACAACTTTTAATTTTATGGAAAAGGCGATAATTGCTCTCCCCATGATTTTTGTTATCATGTGTGGCGATATTGATATTTCTGTTGCCTCTATTATAGCTTTATCTTCAGTTTTTATGGGCATGGCTTCTCAAGCAGGAGTTGATACTTTTGGATTAGTTATAATAGGACTTTTTACGGGTTCGGTGGCAGGTTTTTTAAATGGTTTCATTATAACGAAATTTGGAATTCCTGCAATTGCTGTTACTTTAGGAAGTATGTCTTTGTTTAGAGGGATTGCTTATGTAATTCTTGGAGATAAGGCATTTACCAGGTACCCGATATCTTTTGCTTATTTTGGGCAGGGGTACATAGGAAATACTATGGTTCCTTTTGAATTGATCCTTTTTTTAATGCTGGCAATAATTTTTGGTATAATTTTGCATAGAACTACTATAGGACGGAAGGTATTTGCAATTGGGAATAATCCTACTGCTGCTCGTTTTTCAGGGATACCTGTAAACAGAATACGTCTTATTATTTTTACAGTTACCGGTCTCTGTTCTGGATTGGCCTCAATCCTGCTTACTTCGCGGATTGGAAGTACCCGTCCGAATATTGCTTATGGATGGGAGTTGGAGATTATAACCACAGTTGTATTGGGCGGTGTAGCTATTACTGGCGGAAAAGGAAAAATTTTTGGAGTAGTTATTTCTATTTTTATCATTGGATTTCTTAAATTCGGGATGGGTTTAATTAACGTTCCTGGAAAAGTTATGAATATTATTATAGGATTATTATTAATTTTAGCAATTATGCTTCCCCAATTACTTAAAAAATTAAAGCCTAAAAATAGTTTTAGTAATCCTTAAAAAATAGATTTAGGAGTAGGTTAATGGAAAGAGTAGCATTTAAAATGAAATTAAAAGCTGGCTTTGAAGAAGAATATAAAAAGAGACATAATAAAATCTGGCCTGAACTTAAAGAAAAATTATACAGAACGGGAATTTATGATTATTCCATATTTCTTGATAAAGAAACACTTACTCTCTTTGGGGTGCAAAAATTAAAAGATAATAATACAGTTGAAGAACTTCCTTCAAAAGAGATCATGAAAAAATGGTGGGATTATATGAAGGATATTATGGAGACTAATCCTGACGATTCGCCGGTTACTACTGCTTTAGATGAAGTTTTTCATATGGATTAGAAGTCGTTATTCCTTGAATAAATTAAAGTTTATTTATTACAGAGGATTTATATTTGTATTTAAAAAATTAATTATAGATTGGGTTGAAAGGGGTTATAATGAGTAACGGAGAGATTATTAATATCTATAAAATTGCCAAAGAGAAATATGCTGAGCTGGGAGTAGATGTAGAAGATGCTTTAGATAAATTAAACAGAATATCTCTTTCTATCCATTGTTGGCAAGGAGATGATGTAGCAGGATTTGAAAAACCGGACTCGAAATTATCTGGAGGAGGAATACAAGTTAGTGGTAATTATCCGGGAAAAGCAAGAAATATTAATGAACTTAAAATAGACCTAAGCAAAGTATATTCTTTAATACCAGGTAAGCATAGATTAAATCTCCATTCTATTTATGGTGATTTTGGTGGAAAATATATTGATCGAGACCAGATATCACCAGAACATTTTAAAGAATGGATTGTGTGGGCCAAAAAGAATGATTTAAAACTTGATTTTAATTCCACCTGTTTTTCTCATCCCATGGCTGATTCTGGTTTTACTTTAAGCAGCAAAGAAAAATCTATCCGTGTTTTTTGGATTAATCATGTCAAGAAAGCTAGAGAAATAAGTGCATTTATTGGTAAAGAACAAAACGACCCTTGTATTCATAATTTATGGATACCAGATGGATCAAAAGATTTACCTGTTGATCGATTTGGATATAGAAAAATCTTAAAAGAGTCTTTAGATGAGATATTTTCCGTAAAATATAAGAAGAGTGAATTAAAAGATGCTCTTGAATCAAAACTCTTTGGTATTGGTAGCGAGGCATTTGTAGTAGGTTCTCATGAATTTTATCTGGGATATGCTTTTACTCATAGGAAAATAGTATGTCTTGACCTCGGACATTTCCATCCTACAGAGTTAGTTGCTGATAAAGTCTCTTCTATTTTACAATTTTCTGACGAATTACTTATCCACATAAGCAGACCAGTAAGATGGGACAGTGATCATGTAGTTATTTTAAATGATGATTTAAAATTTTTAAGCGAAGAAGTAGTAAGAAGTGGAAATATTGATAAAATTCATCTTGGCCTGGATTTTTTTGATGCCTCTATAAACAGGATTGGTGCCTGGACTATTGGGGCAAGGGCTACCTTGAAAAGTTTATTAATTGCCTTTTTGGAGCCTACAAAAAAACTTAAAGAATATGAGGGGAAAGGGGATAATTTTGCTAGGTTAGCTCTTTTTGAAGAACTAAAAACAATGCCTTTTGGTATGATTTGGGATTATTATTGTCAGAAGATGAGTGTTCCTGTTGAGGCAGAAATAATAAATGATATTCATAGGTATGAAAGTAAGGTAACCAGTAAGAGAAATTAATAACTATGAGAGGGGAAGAAAAATGAAGGAATGGCAGGATATTAAAATCGAGATTTTGCATCAACTGATAAAACTTTCTAATGATCTTGGAAGAGAAGACTATCATCTTGCAATTATTGGAGAAGGTAATACTTCAGCTAAAATTGAGGTTAAAGATATTGCTGATAGTTTTTATGTAAAAGCAAGCGGAACACAGCTTGCAACTGTAACTGAGAATGATTTTGTTCAGGTTTATTTTGAACCAATTGAACAGCTTATAAATATGGAGAATCCTAATACTAAAGATATTAATAACATTTTTGAAAAAGCTAAAGTGGATAAAAAATGTGAAGCAAATCCCTCTGTAGAAACCTTATTGCATGCTATTTGCCTCAATCTGAAGGGAGTAAATTTTGTTGGCCATACTCATCCCACAGCAGTAAATAGATTGACCTGCTCAAAGAGTTTTCCGGAGAATCTAAAAGGGAGAATTTATCCTGATGAAATTGTTCTGCTGGGAAAAGAATCAGTCTTTGTTGCTTATATAGATCCAGGGATCAAACTTGCTCAAAAAGTAAAAAAAGAAATTGAAATATATTCAGATAAGCATGGAGAAAGTCCTAAATCTATTTATATTCAAAACCATGGATTTGTTGCTTTAGGATCTACTCCGGCTGAAGTAGAAAATATTACCTTAACTGCTAACAAGGCAGCTGAAATTCGTTTTGGTGCATTGCTAGCGGGAGGAATAAATACACTTCCTGAAAATGTAATTACACATATAAATAGTCGAACAGATGAAAAATATCGACAACAGATATTTAAAAAAAATATATAAATTAAATATAATTCTGTAAAGATATATTTAATTTTTCTTTATTTGTAACTAAATCAAAAGGGGTTATACCATGGAAAAATATGTGGCGATTGATCTGGGTGCAGAAAGTGGGAGAGTCATTGTTGGGAATTTGTCAAAAATAGAAACAATATATCGTTTCCCCAATAATTTAGTAAGGATTAAAGATAGTATTTTTTGGGATATTTTTGGAATATTCAATGAGATAAAGAAAGGTTTAAAAAAAGCTTTTAATAAATATCCCAATCAGATAATAAGTATTGGCATTGATACCTGGGGAGTTGATTATGTTCTTTTGGATAAAGATGGCGATCTGCTGGAAAATCCTTACCACTATCGAGATAAAAGAACAGATAGTATAATGGAGGAAGTTTTTAAGATAATTCCCAAAAAGGAAATATTTACCGAGACCGGTATTCAATTTATGCAGATTAATACGCTTTATCAATTATATTCTTTTATGAAAAATAAGCCCCAGATTTTTAAAGCTACTAAGTATTTTTTAACTATTCCCGATCTTTTAAATTATTGGTTGACTGGAGTTATAAAAAATGAGTATTCAATAGCTACTACAACACAGCTTTATAATCCTATAAAAAAAGATTGGTCAAAAAAAATACTGAATAAACTTAAACTTAAAAGAGATATTTTTAGTGAAATAATTATGCCTGGAACAAAAGTCGGGAAACTTTTACCTGCTGTTAGTCGAGAAATTGGTGCGAATTCAAAAGTGGTAGTCGTTGCTCCTGCCTGTCATGATACCGCCTTGGCAGTTGCCGCTGTTCCAGCTATTAATAGTATAGATTATGCTTATGTTAGTTCAGGTACCTGGTCCTTAATAGGGATAGAGACTCCCAAACCCATTATTAACAAAGATAGTTATAAATTTAATTTTACCAACGAAGGTTCTGCAAATGGTGGGTTCAGATTTTTAAAAAATATTACCGGATTTTGGATTATTCAAGAATGCAAAAAGTATTGGGATGAGAAGGTGAAATCGTATTCTTATGACGAATTAACTAAGATAGCTTTAGAGTATGGACCTGCTAATTTTAAAATTGACCCTGATGATTTAAGATTTTTAAAACCTGGATTAATTGATGACAATATGCCAGATAGAATAAAAACCTATTGCCAGGAAACAGGACAAAAAATTCCTGAGACATCGGCAGAAATTGTAAGAGGAGTTATCGAAAGTTTAGCAGATAAGTATACAAGTACTATTAAAGTGATAGAAGAGATTACCAATAAATCTATCAAAGAGATATATATTATAGGAGGAGGAAGCCGAAATGCTCTTCTCTGTCAGCTTGTAGCTAATATCATTAGCCTGCCAGTGTATGCAGGACCAGTAGAAGCAACTGCAATCGGAAATATAATGATTCAGGCTATTTCCATGGGAGAAGTTGATTCAATTGCCAGGGGTAGGAAAATAATCAGAGAATCTTATAAAATCAAAAAATATATGAAATAATATAGGAGGAATAAAGTGGCTATATCTGTGCTTATGCCCAGACAAGGAGAGACAGTAGAATCTTGTCTTATCCTTAAATGGAAGAAAAAAGAAGGAGATAAAGTAGATGCCCATGAATATATTTGCGAAGTGGAAACTAATAAGGCGGTATTCGAAGTCGAAGCTCCTAAAGAAGGAACTATTTTAAAGATATTTTTTAGAGAAGGAGATGATGTTCCCGTCCTTTCTATTATTGCCCTTATCGGACAGCCGGGAGAGGATATTACTTCTTTTATATCAAAAGAAACCCCGACCACAGAAATTAAAGAAAAAACAGAAAATATTAAAACGAAAAAATCAGTAACTTTTTCTAAAGAAAAAGCTCTTGTTGGAGGTCTAATATCAATATCTCCCCGAGCACGGCGTTTAGCTAAAAGAGAAGGAGTAGATATTTCCAGAATTAGTAATGGGAGTGGTCCGGGAGGAAGGATTACAGAAAGAGATATAAGAAACACTTTATCTAAACTCTCAAAAATTATTCCAGCTACCCAAACATCTACCAAAGAATGCTTTCCTGGACCTGTTCGGGAAATTTCCGTACAAGGGGTTAGAAAAGTTATTGCGGAAAATATGTTAAAATCTTTGCAAACTACCGCTCAACTGACTCTGAATTCTTCTGCAAATGTTTCTAACCTGCTTTCCTATAGGAAGAAATTAAAAGTTAGCCCTTCGGAAAGAGGCCTGCAAGAGATTACTATTAATGATATAATAATGTATATTACAGTGGAAACCTTACTTAAATTTAAGACTTTAAATGCTTATTTTCTCAAAGATAAAATACTGAAATTTGAGCGGGTTCATCTGGCTTTTGCGGTAGATGCCCCTCAAGGGTTAGTGGTGCCCGTAATACGTAATGCCAATCTTCTATCTTTAAAAGAGATTTCTAAAGAGTCTAAGCGCTTAAGCAGTGCTTGTCTGCAAGGTACTATCAAACCTGACGAGTTAACAGGGGGGACTTTTACCATTACTAATCTTGGTCCTTTAGGAATAGAAAGTTTTACTCCAATATTAAATTTACCGCAGGTAGCTGTATTAGGAGTATGTAATATTCAACTTAAAGCGATTAGAGAAGAAGATGAAGTAAAATTAGCTCCTCATTTAGGGTTATCCCTTACTTTTGATCATCGAGCAGTAGATGGTGCTCCGGCAGCAAAGTTTCTTAAGGAACTTTCTTTAGCTATTGTTAATTTTAAAGAAATTATTTAAGGTTTTTATAGAAAGGAAATATTATGCCTAAATCAATGTTTGTTAAACCAGAAGAGGTTAGAAAATCACAATTTATTAAAATCAAGGATATTCCGGTAAATCAATATAAATCCGATTTTCCCCAAGAACTGGAGAAATTTGGGGAAAAGAAACTTATTCAAATTTATTATCATATGCTCATAATTCGAGAATTTGAAACTATGCTTAATTCTATTAAAATTCAAGGTTCTTACTCAGGTATTAGCTATAATCATCGGGGACCGGCTCATTTATCTATTGGACAAGAAGCGGCAGCTGTAGGACAATCGGTCTATTTAAATGTTAATGATTTTATTTTTGGTTCTCATCGCAGCCATGGAGAGATTATAGCCAAATGTTTTTCCGCTATCGATCAGCTTAAAGAGGATGAACTTTTAAAGATTATGAAGAGTTATTCAGGAGGTGCCTGTCTTAAAGTTGTAGAAAAAGAGAGCAAAGGAAGTATAATAGATCTTGCAGAAGATTTTATACTTTATGGACTTCTTGCTGAGATATTTGGACGGGATAACGGTTTTAATAAGGGTTTGGGTGGTTCAATGCATGCCTTCTTTACTCCTTTTGGTAGTATGCCTAATAATGCCATTGTAGGAGGTTCGGCTGATATTAGCGTAGGTTCTGCCTTATTTAAGAGAATTAACCAAAAACCGGGTATGGTAATCTGTAATATAGGAGATGCCTCTATGGGTTGTGGGCCGGTATGGGAAGCCTTGACCCTTGCTTCTATGGATCAATATCATACTCTTTGGGATAAAAAAATGGGAGGAGCCCCTCCTATTATGTTTAATTTTTTTGATAACTTTTATGGGATGGGGGGACAAACTTCAGGAGAGACTATGGGTTATAATATCCTTGCTCGGGTAGGAGCAGGAGTAAACCCCAAAAATTTACATGCAGAAAGAATTGATGGTTATAATCCTTTAGCAGTGGCTGATGCTATTGAAAGAAAAAAGAAAATTCTTCTTGCCGGGGAAGGTCCGGTTTTATTAGATACTATTACTTATAGAATTTCCGGTCATTCACCATCAGATGCTTCTTCTTATAGGACCAAAGAGGAGATTGCCGCCTGGCAGAAAGTTGATTGTATTAAAGAATACGAAGACTATCTTAAGAAGAATAATATATTGGTTTCTGATAAAGTGAAAGATTTTAAAGGTAGGGTAAAACAAAAAATAACTAAAGCATTAAAATTAGCCTCTTCTTTAGAAATTTCGCCTCGAGTTGAAAGTGATTTTATTGAAAAGGTAATGTTTTCCAATCAACAAAAAGATAAAATGGAAGATGGTATACCTGAAGTTTTAATTCCTAAAAAGGAAAATTCTCGAGTTGTCTCCATTAATTTTAAATCTCGTTTTGGCCTTGATAAAAAGGGTAAGCCTCTTCCTAAAGTGAAAGTATTTTCTTATCGTGATGCTATCTTTGAAGCGATGCTTTATCGTTTTTATGAAGATCCTACCATGGTTGCCTATGGAGAAGAGAACCGAGACTGGGGTGGAGCATTTGGAGTATATCGTGGTTTGACCGAAGCCCTACCTTATCATCGACTTTTTAATACTTCTATCTCGGAAGGAGCTATAATAGGCTCTGGAGTGGGATATGCCTTAAGCGGAGGCCGTGCTGTGGTAGAATTAATGTATTGTGATTTTATAGGTCGAGCAGGAGATGAGCTCTTCAATCAAGTTCCCAAGTGGCAATCTATGTCTGCCGGGAAACTTAGTATGCCCTTATTGGTCAAAGTTTCTGTAGGGAATAAATATGGTGCTCAACATTCCCAGGACTGGAGTGCTTTAGTTGCTCATATACCAGGACTTAAGGTAATGTTTCCGGCAACTCCCTATGATGCTAAAGGAATGTTAAATCTTGCTCTTCGAGGAACAGACCCGGTAATATTCTTTGAGAGTCAAAAGTTATATGATATCGGTGAGCACTTTGTCTCTAAAGGAGTTCCTGAGGATTATTATGAAGTACCGGAAGGTGAACCGGTAATTAGACGAAAGGGGGAAGATATTACTATAATTACCATAGGGGCGACCCTTTATCCGGCTATTGAAGCGGCAAATGAATTAGAAAAAAAATATAATGTTTCTACAGAGGTAATTGATTTAAGATTTATCAATCCTCTGAATTATAAAACTCTGGTTGAATCTGTAAAAAAAACCGGTAAAGTACTTATTGTTTCTGATGCCTGTGAGCGCGCATCTTTTTCCCATACCGTCGCTTCAAATATTAGTCAATTTGTTTTTGATTATCTTGATGCTCCGATAGCAGTAATTGGTTCACGTAATTGGATTACTCCTGCTGCGGAGATGGAGACCCTTTTTTTCCCTCAAAAAGAATGGATTATTGATGCAATTCATGAACGTCTTTACCCTTTAGCAGGGTATCAAGTAAAGACTAATCAGTCTATGACTGAACAAATAAGAAGAAATAAATTTGGTGTATAAGTTGTTTATTAAAGATAAGAATTAATTCGAGATTGAAAATGAAGAAAAAGATTATTCAAGAACTAAATAGTAAACTTAAGGAAGATAGGCTTTTTGGAATAAAAGAAGTTTTTAACCAGATACAAAAAAGCAAAGAAAAGTTAAAAAAAACTAATGAAGTGAATAATCATGTTCATTCGATTTATTCATTTAGTCCTTATTCACCTTCTATGATTGCATATCTTGCTTGGAGTGCTGGTCTTCAAGCTGTGGGAATTATGGATCACGATTCTGTTTCCGGTTGTGAGGAGTTAATTGAAGCTTGTAAAATAATTGGCATTTCCTCTACTGTAGGATTTGAATTACGAGTAAATTTTTCCGGAACTATCGTTGAAGGAAAAAAATTAAATAGCCCGGATTCTGAAAATATAGGTTACATTACTATTCACGGTATCCCAAAATCAAAGTTACAGGAAGCTAAGAAATTTTTAAATCCAATACAGAATGCTCGGAATAAGAGAAATAAAAAAATACTGGCTAAGCTAAATGATTTAATTAAAAGTTGCGGAATGAAAAAGATTGATTTTAATAAAGAGATTTATAATATTTCCCAGGCAAAAGAAGGCGGAAGTATTACCGAGCGCCATATTCTTTATGCTCTTGCTAAAAAAATTATTCAGAAAGTGGGAAAAGGAAAAAAACTTGTTTTATTTTTAAAAGACAAACTTAACCTGGAGCTTTCTAAAAAGGTTCGGGAATTTCTTTTAGACGAAGATAACTCATATTATTTATATGATCTTTTAGGAGTTTTAAAAAGTTCTTTTTTAAATAAAATTTTTATTCAACCCAATTATGAAGAATGTATATCTGTATATGAAGCTGTAAAGTTTGGCAATTCTATAAATGCTATTTCTGCCTATGCTTATTTAGGAGATGTGACTGATTCGCCTACAGGCGATAAGAAAGCAGAAAAGTTTGAAGATGACTTTTTAGAGGAACTGATTCCTGAATTAAAGAAAATAGGTTTTAAGGCGATTACCTATATGCCACCACGAAACACCCTAAACCAACTTTTGCGCATACAAAGTCTTTGTAAAAAATTTGAGCTTATGGAGATAAGCGGTGTGGATATAAATAGCCCTCGACAATCTTTTAATTGTCCAATGATTTTAGAGCTGCAATTCAAACATCTAATTGAAGCAACCTGGGCTCTTATTGCTCATGAGAAACTGACGAATTATAATGAAAAATATGGTTTGTTTAATGGCAAAAATTTGTTAAAAGATAAATTACTCGAAGAGCGGATTAGAATATATAGCGGAATTGGGAGAAAAATAAATAAAAGACATCCCGAACTTGCTTATAAAAAAATGAGTTTTTAATCAATATATTTTTTAATATTATTTCTTGGAGGAGCAAGATGAAAAAAATCTATATAGAAACAATTGCTCCGCTTTTACGCGGGCTAACCTTTGATGGCGAGAAGGGGAATATTATTATATTCGAAGATGACCTCAAGAAAATAAGTGTTGCTGTTAAATATAAAAATTATAATCTAATATTTTCTGGTGGAATAATTTCTGATCAAGCAATAACCTTTAACCCGCTTCCTTTATATTTAAATTTAGTTCCAAATAGTAGTTTTTTAGATAAAAAACAACTTAGAAAGAAAATTACTTCTTATACAATTGAGAAATTTAAAGCCTACAAAAAAAAATATAATCAGGACCCAAGTCTTGTAATACTGGAAAATACTGGTATTTTTTATTCAGGAAAATCTTATAATGAGTCAATTGATATAAAAAATAATTATGAAGATATTTTAAAAAAAATCAAAACCAAACCTAAAACTTCTGAAGTCCAGGGTCATATAAAAGAAAAAAAGTCGAAAACAAATAGTGTTTGTGAAAAAGACTTAGAGAGTAATCGTAATATAAAAAAGATAGATAGGAACGAAATAGTAAAAAATAAGATAGCAGTAATAACCGGAGGAGCTCAAGGTTTTGGAGAAAACATAGTAAGAAAATTAGCAGAAGCAGAATGTTTGGTATTTATTGCAGATATTAATATTGAAGGAGCATGTCAACTCTCAGAGGAATTAAATATTAAATATAAAAGGACAACATCTATACCTATAAGAGTAGATGTAACGGATGAAGATTCTGTTAGAAAAATGATATACGAAGTAGTTAAAAAAGCTGGTGGCATCGATATTTTCATCAGTAACGCAGGGGTATTGAAGGCAGGCAGTGTAAAAGAGATGGAATTTAATGAATTTACTTTTGTTAATAAAGTAAATTATTTTGGTTATTTTCTGTGTGTAAAGCATGCCGCTAAAATTATGGCACTTCAAAATAAACCCAGTGAAAAATATTTTACCGATATTATTCAGATCAACTCGAAATCCGGGCTCAAAGGTTCCAATAAAAATAGTGCTTATGCAGGAAGTAAGTTTGGAAGTATAGGCCTTACTCAGAGCTTTGCTTTGGAACTTGTTGATGATAATATAAAAGTAAATTCCATTTGTCCGGGGAATTTCTTTGAAGGTCCTCTATGGGCTGATCCAGAAAATGGTCTTTTCGTTCAATATCTTCGGACCGGGAAAGTTCCAGGTGCAAAGACCCTTGAAGATGTGAAGAAATTTTACGAGTCAAAAGTCCCGATGAAAAGAGGTTGTACGGGTGAAGATGTGATAAAAGCAATTTATTATTTAGTTGATCAAAAGTATGAAACGGGTCAGGCTATTCCGGTAACCGGTGGTCAGGTCATGTTGAAATAAATTATTTTAGTATAGGGAGCGATGTTAATGAAGACTAAAGCAGTCAGGTTGTATGGTAAAAATGATTTGAGGCTGGAAGAATTTGAACTTCCCGCAATTAAAGATGACGAAATTCTTGCTCATATTATTTCTGATAGTCTCTGTAT
>Ga0208905_1001206_pt1 | contig 13118 bp, 13 predicted proteins | sample AntAceMetag02UKS_FD_184776 | JGI IMG/M metagenome (GOLD analysis project Ga0208905, IMG submission 184776) | Saline lake microbial communities from Ace Lake, Antarctica - Antarctic Ace Lake Metagenome 02UKS (SPAdes) (version 2) | ecosystem: Environmental > Aquatic > Non-marine Saline and...
TCATTTTTCAGAGGTCCTTCTCCACCCAAAACAAAATAAATATCAGGCACCGATTTAACCACATCTCTGACGGCATATAGCAAATTTTCCAACCCCATCCTGGATACCAGGTTCCTCACTGTAAATAATATCATCTTTTCTTGAGGAATATTCAATCGCTGCCTTATCTTTTTTCCATCGGTGACCGGGTAAAATCTCTCAAGATCAACCCCTCCCGGAATAATTGTAATCTTTCCAGCGGGAATATTATAGGCGCGCTGTAATTTCTCCTCTGTAAACCGGCTGAGGACAACAATCCGATCCGACCTGTTCAATGCTCTTCTTTCAATAAATTTTCGTGCCTCGATATTTAGAAGATATGAAATTCTCCCTATGAGTGATCTCGGTTGGGGATTCCTGGACTGGAATTCTTCGAACGACAGGGAATGGCATGTATAAAATTTTCTGGCGTTTTTGCTGAATGGAGATTGAATCACACCAAGAGCGGAAAATGGCTGGTGAAAATTTATGCAGTCAAAAGGATGCTGATTCTGAAGTATGTTGAAGAGTTTCTTGCAGTTTAATAAAATGGACTTGATATAAGAAAAAGCATTGCTTTGATCAACATCGTATCTCCATTCATTAACGCCATGAATAACTTCATGGCCTGATTTATGCTCCGGCAATTTACGGGTCAGGATATGAACACCATGTCCCCCCTTTTGTAATCGTGTACTCTGCTCAAACAGGACCCTTTCCGCCCCGCCAATTACCTCTGCAATCGAAACATCAGATACAAATAGAATATTCAAGATTCAACCCTCTTTTACCATCAACAGCCCGGCCAAATTCTTTTTGATAACACCTATTCAACCGGAAAATCCGATCAAATCAGGCTGACCGATTACAGGGAAAATATTTTAAGATCAGAAAAATAGGATTTATAGAAGCCCCTGTCTCGAGTAAGGAAGCGTTCTGCTTTGATCATGGCGTGTGCACCTATGAGAAAATCCGTAATAATTCGTTTTCTTTCCCCACCCGACTTTCTATAAACTTTCCATTTTTCCCCTGCAAGAAATGCAACATCTTTATCCACAGATGAGAAAGATACATTTATGGTTGCCAGCGTACTGTCCAGCATGAATCTTTTATCAAATTGGGGAACAAGTTCAGCATAAACTATATCGCAGATGACCAACGCCCCTTCGTCGTACGCCAGTTTTAAAAATTTCGAAGAATCTTAAGCAAATTTTTCATCCGGAAGGAAAACATCCAGGAAGATATTGGTATCGATAGCAGTAATCATCTTCCCCTAACCTCTTCAAGATATGTATCAGTATCAGACGGATGCTCGAGAATCCCATATACCAAATCAACAGGATGTTTACTGCGACTGCCTTTTTGAATTAGAATACCCCCTTTTGTCGAAATAATTTCAATCTCAACATTCTTATACAAACCAAATCGATCGCGAAGCGCTTTGGGGACAGTAATTTGTCCTCGCTCAGATATTTTCATATTTCATACCTCCGCTTTTCTGAATAAGTAATTCATACCAATATAAAAATAATCTGTCAAATTATAGTGGAAGCGTTTGAAATCAAGGCTTTTTTTGATAGCACTTTAAATTTGCCATGGCAGATTTAAACACGTATCAAATATTGTCCGTTCAAATAAAGGGACTCGCTTTGAAAACCTTGTGACCAGCCATCTGTTAAAACTAAAGCATACTCTTAAAAATAATGAGAGTTAAGGGCCGCGATATCCTCAATCGCAGGATCAGAGCCATGCCAGCCGTTTCTTAGGGGCACTTTCTTGATTTTGCTACTCTTTTCTTGCAATCACCTCCAGAGAAAGACCCCAAAGAACTCTTCCATCAGAAATCAAATCCGTTAGTCTCTCCGCTGCTTCAATTGATCTCGCAACAAAACTAAAAAAGGAACTACCCTGTGGCAAGCCGCGTGGGAATCCGTGCCTGCCCTGTAGCCCCGGCAGATAGCACTGGGGTAATCTGCGAAATTTGCGAATCAAAATAGAAATCCCCAAGGTCTCCGCAGTATGGACAATTTTTCGTCTTAAATTGATTGTTCATGTGACTCTTTTGCAAAAAACCAATCATATGCAAAACCCAAAGCATAAGCCACCTCACACAGAAACCAGATAGGCTTTATAGTTATCAGGGCTCGCAGCAACTGCAAAGGAAAACGCAAATTCCGCAGTAAAAACGGCTTGTGCGTTTTGAATGAGCCATGTTTTGACGGTGTTTCAATTACCCATTGCGGAAAGTTACGATTGGTGTAGGCTGCCTGACGACCATTACGGTAAAACTGTCGCAGCAGTTTGTTCAGATTATTCGGCGGCAAATGATGATAAATAACTCCGGGCACGACTACAACTCGTTTGCCCAATTTACGAAATTCTTCACGCAAATAGGGATCCAGCCCACGGGGAATCAGTTCGTTCTCTCCGCCTACTTTCTTAAATTCTTCAGTGCGCATAATCAGGCAGGGATGCTCGGCAAGATCAGAATCGGTAATCTCTTGAACAGGCTTCCAGGAACGCCGTGGGATCTGTTTCATCACACTTCTTACAAAAAGGCTCGCATCTTCCGGGATAACATTATTCCCACCAGCCATCCCTATTACCGGATGTTTCTCCATAATCGCCATCAATTTGCTAAAGGTCTCTGGATCAGGCAGTGATGTGTCATCATCCAAGGTTAAAAGGTATTTGCCTTTAGCCAATGCGGCGCCGATATTGATCGCGCGTCCCTGCCGTGGATCTCCTCGAACCACTATAACTTCAAAGCCAATTAAAGCTTGAGAATCAATCTGATCAAGCAGTAAAGGGAAATACCCGTTACGAAATGCATCAAAGGTAGGAATAATTATAGAAATAACTGGAGCATCGGAAGATTTATGTTTTTCGTGCCAGATCAATCCTGGCGAGTTCTGCGTGTTTGGGTGCCGAACAAATGATCTTCCCACATTTATAGCAGATCGCCAAACTGCATTTGATATTTTTTCATTCAGGTTTAGTTTCATAAATTTACATCAGATCAACATGAAGCAAAGAACCCATTTTAAATAAAGAAGACCAGTTTTCAATTATACCCCCATTCTTTATTCATAATTGAAAATGTGGAACTCCTTCATCATCCACAAACGCTTATTTATTTTCAGATAGCTGAATGTAAAATATCTGCCGGTAGGCGTTAAGTGGTTTCCATCGACTGGCAATATCCACAAACCAGCATGTCATTATCCGCCGGAAGTAGTTTCTGGAGACAACAATCTCCAAGGCTTCGAGAGCGAACCATAGCCATAATGGAGTATTGCTTTCGACTTTAATTTTAGTAAAATGTCTTTGGTTTTTAAATGTTTCAAGGAGCTTATCCGCTTCAGGCAGCCCGTTTTTTTTGTGTTCGACAAGCCATTTATTCGAAACACCAAACCGTTTCTGATGAAATAGATCAAGAATTCCTTCTATATCAGCCGCTTTCTTCCCGCATGGAACGGCCACCACCACATTTTTCTTCGCCACCCTGAATAGCTCGTGGATAGCGATTTCACGTTGAAATGCAGTAAGATGTTCAAAAAGATCTACGGCTATGGCAGTATCAAATGAACCATCGAGAAAAGGTAAGTTTTCAATTCTTGCCCTTATCGGAAGGTTAATTTTACCAACACGCTTTAGATTTTCAGGATCAAAATGCAAGTCAACAGTTACCACTCTTCTTTTTATAAACGGTGCAATACCACGATCTCCAGATCCAACTTCCAGAATGGGGAATGAAATTGGGCTACGTAAACTCCTGATAAATCTAACAATTGGAAGATAACGGATGGCATGGGATCCATACCAGTTATTATTCCATAGCAAATATGATCGTAAGAGACGCGGAACGATTCTATGTAGAATCTGGTCCTCTCCCCAGTGAAGCCAGCGCTTAAAAACCTCAATTATCACTCCATCTGCTCCTGTCGTTTTGCGTGACCCATAACGGGCGTAATCCCAGAAGAGCTTTGACAGCTTCTTTAAAAGTCATGGCGTTATCAATCCATCCGAGAAGGTATGAACTAGCCCATTTTACTGAATAAATGACCAAAAGAGGCAGAGTTAAAAACTCGTAACTCTTCCGCCGATTCTTCCGCAAAAAATAAAGTGGCGCCAGTGTAACCGACAACCTGATCACACCCCTTCGCTTTCCTCCGATCGACCCGGAGTGCTGATGGAAAGCCGCAGGAAACGGATGGAACCAGATTTCTAAACCAATACATCGTAGTTGCCACGCTAAATCCATCTCTTCGAGTCCAAAAAAATAATGTGAATCAAACCCCCCGACAGCCTCCCAAGCCTTTCGCCGTAATAACATCAAGGAACCTTCCACAGAATCTACCATAAACGGTTTATTTTCTTTTAATAATCGAGTATATGGTCGAATAAAACGACAAAATGGAAAAATCCGATTCAACCTCGTTTCATAAAAAAAAACAGACATGCAAGAGAGAAAAGGCATCACCGAAACATATGACTTACCATTTAGAAGCATCATACAGGGGCCCACCGCACCGATTTTTGGGCGATCTTCCATAAACTGAACCAGGTTTGCCAGAGCACCTGGAACAAGGCTTGTATCAGGGTTTAACAGAAGCAGTAATTCACCTGATGCTCTATCAGCCGCTTGATTCACGGCCGGCGCAAAACCGATATTTTCATCATTTTCTATCCACAGCACAACAGGAAATAATCCGGAAAGTGTTTCTACTGTCCTATCGCCAGAGGCGTTATCTATAACAATCACCTCTATTGTATCGGGAAATCCATTCTCATAAATAGAGTGAAGACACGACTTCAATTGATCACGTACCCGATAAGAAACAATAATAACGCTCAGCTTCAATCAATATCCTCCCTTGTCACTCTCACTGGCCTACATCCGAGAATTGTCCGGAGGATTTTCCTGTAGGCCCATCGGCGTGGATCTTTCGCTTTCACTATAACCGATTTGAGGGAGTATTCAACGAGCAAAAGGATCCTAAGAAAAATGAGTTCTATCAATCCCTTGTGTTTTTTAAAGTAGTGGATTTCGCTCATTGCTCCGGATAACGTGAGAAGGCCGTTTTTTACCTTCCCTGTGGATTGACCGCCATGGTGGATAATATGACTTTCTGGAACAAAATTCACTTTCCAGCCGCCCCTGCGAGCACGTTCGCAAAGATCAGTTTCTTCCATATAGAAAAAATACCTTTCATCGAAAAAACCTATCTCGTCCAGTACCTGACGCCGAGCCATCAGACTTGCACCGGAAAGCCAGTCCACTTCAACTGGTTTTTTCGTTATTTGCGCTTTTTCCCATAGGGACCTGTATGGATTAATCAGCTTGTTTTTATAAAACCTCCTTCGCAACCCTGAATGGTTGAAGAATATGAAGCTCAGGTCAGGAGAAGGACAGATTGTTGGATATGGATTGCCATTTTCAAACTGCTCAGTGGGACCAACAATCCCTGTTTCAGGATGCATTTCAAAGTGTCGAAGAAGCGGATCGAGTGATATGAGAAGAAGCTCTGTGTCTGAGTTAAGAAAGAGAATAAATTCCCCACCGGCAATTCGAAGCGCCTGGTTATTCGCCGCCGCAAAGCCAAAATTTTCGGCGGATCTTATGAGTTTTACCTCTGGAAACAATGAAGCAAGCATCTCTGCGCTCCCGTCAGAAGAAGCATTGTCTACAACAATTGTTTCATGAGATGCGGGCGGTGGATTGCGGCGTATAGACTCAAGACATTTTTTGAGAAGATTTTTTGTATTGAAGCTCACGATCACGATCGAAATCTTCATATTTTATCCCATTTTAAAATCTCTTCATAGACCTTTTCAAAACGTTTAACATTGAAATCCCAGTGGAACTTCTTCGCCGTAATGCGCGCGGATTGTTTCATCTTCATACGCAAAGAATTATCTGTAAGGATTGAATATACTGCCCGGGCAATCGCTTCCGGGTCGCGGGGAGAAACAAGCGTGCCTGTTATCCCATCTTCGATTATGGTGGGAATTGCGCGAATTCTTGTTGCTACAACAGGGCAACCCTGGTTGAGCGCTTCAATCAGAACAATCCCGAACGGTTCTTCTATGCTTGGCAACACAAAAAGATCCACGGTTCGCATCATGGCAAGCACCTCCATATGTGAAAGCGATCCATAAAAACAAACATTCTCGGATACTCCCTCGCGTTTTACATACAGTTCCAGCTCATTGCGTAATGGTCCATCACCAACCAGATGGAGAAATATCCCGGGCAATCTTACCCTTAAAAGTGAAACAGCGGAAATCAGGTAGGCAGCGCCCTTGTCTGTGTGTAAATATCCGACAAAAAGAATATTCGGAACCTCTTTTCTCATCCGTTTTTTAACTGTTTCCATCGCTTGGACTGTAATATTTTCTGGCTGGTAGCCATAAGGAATCACATCAACGTTTTCTCCTGCATAGGGTTTAACGCCTCTTGCAAGTTCGTCCGTTGCTGCAATGGTCTTTGTGGCATATTTTACAGATGGCCAAATCTCAATATGCAGCCTAATCGGTCCGGATTCATAAAGATCATGTCCCTGCATATAAGTGACGGAAGGAGCTCTCAAAATCTTTCCGACAATGGCGGCAAATAGACCACAGGAAGCTGCCTGCCCCTGAATTATATCTGGCCTAATCTGGAGAGCCAATCTAAGTATCTTAAAAAATCTCTGGATTGTTCGGGTATATGGAATCGGCCATGGCCGGAGGCGATAGAGCTTTATCCCTTGTGCAACTTCTCTCTCAGGCGCACTGTCCCGGCAGGTTACAATCACGTACACATGCCAGCCTCTCTTTGTTAAAGATTGTGCGAGAGCCTCCGTAGCCATTGCAGTCCCGCGGATTTTTTCCGGCGGGTATTCATTCACTATAATTAATATCTTCATGAAAGCAATTTCCTTGCTTTTTCATACACATCTTCAACCGTAATCGTCCATGGGAAGTCTATCTCTTTGTTTTCTTTTGTATCAGGCAGGATAGAATTTTTTATTATCACTGCTTCATTTGGCTTATATTGATAATAACGAGGCTTACCAGGACCAATGAGACCAATCGCAGGACACTTCCGTGAAATAGCTATGTGCATAGGACCAGAATCGTTACCGATAAACAGGTTGCAATTATCTATTAGTGCTGCCATCTGAAAAAGATTTGTGTTCCCCGTTGCATCCAGGCAGTTCCCCTCTGAAAGGCCTTCTGCAATATGCTTACTAAGCTCGCGCTCCTCGCTGGTTCCGATCAGGACGATCCCGCAACCGTCTGCTTCCAACATTTTTGCAAGCTTACAGAAACGGTCTATAGGCCAGAGTTTAGCAGTAAACGATGCCCCTGCATGAATACATACAACTCTCTTGCGATCGGACATCACAGTATGGATACGAGTTCTTGCCTCTTCGATTTCATGTGGTTCAAGGGGGAATTCCGTCGAGTAATCATTCCCCGCTTCTCCGAGAAGATTCACAATATCCAGAAAGAAGGGGCAATAGTGGCGATTTCCAAGGAGGGACTCGGGAACTGACCGGTCGAACACACCGGAATATGGAATATAGTCAGGATTGATCCCCACTTTGAATCTTACCGTAGACCATGCGGCTATCCAAAGTTCAAAAAGGTACCACTGAGGCAACCATGTGTGATGAAAGCTTACGTAAATATCTGTAGGCTCTTTTTTTATGAAACGAACCGGCTTCCACAACATCCGCCAGAATGACGGGCTCCACATACGCTTCAATTCTATGTCAAAAAGCGGAAATTCACACCCGCCTCTTATATAAGGAAACCTGAAAAGAAGCTCAGCATTCTTGAGTTTGTAGGTTATGATGTCGATACTAGCCAGGGGATAGATGCGATGGAGTGCCCGAAACGCCGGCGTAATTAGCAGCATGTCTCCAATTCCACTCATTTGAAGCACAACAATTCGGCGAACGGTATCCGGGTTAGGAAGTTCTCTTTGCCCTCTTAAAGCACATGAAGCCTTCGAAAGAAGGCGAATAAGCATTTTTAATATGTTTTCTTTCATTCAACCCTTCTGGCTAAAATGTATATTATATCTGATTCTCCCCGCAGCCGGGATCGATATAATTCATTAAGGTAGCGGATGGTTCGGACGACTGTTCTAAAAATCGGGTACCCCAGATATCGGTCATAGAACCGTCTGGCCTGAACTTTTCCGCCGCATACTTTGTTCATGAGGCCTGTTCCTTCTACGGGGTGATGAACAAGAACAATTTCGCAGTTTAATTGTTTGAATAAATATCTTAAAGTAGATTCTGAAAAATAGACAACATGCTCGGGAAGTTTAATGTGCTCCCAGTTTAGTCCTTCATGACGGGCAATAGGAGAGCCGATATCGGGAGTTTCCAGGTAAAGGAGACCGCCCGGTTTCAGCCATGCGATAACCCGGCGCATGGTATCAAGCGGATTAAAAAAATGCTCAATCACATGTTGCATACTGATCACATCAAACATTTGATCTGTAAAATTTGCATCTTCTATGGAAGCTGTATGCACATCGGTAAGGTTGAATTTGTTTCGGGCAAAATCGGTCGCAAAAGAAGAGGTGTCGATTCCGGTACACTTCCATCCGCTGACTTCCGCCTGGGAAAGCAAGAAGCCTGGGCCACAGCCTATATCCAGCCATCTGCCTGGCATTGAGTCATGCCGCATAACCGTTTCCACAACAGCCTGACAGCTTTCAAGGCGTACTGAAATACGTTCAGGGTCAAGGACATTTTCGTTATCAAGATTATCCTTGTGCTCGCTTGAGCCCCGATAATACCCCTCGTCATATAACTTATCACCGGAGATGTCTGGCTGCTCATGAACAAAAACGAGTCCACACTGATCACAATGCACAACAGCATAGCCGAGGTGCTCAAAACTGTTTCCCTTATAACTTCCACATAGTGGACAGGCTCTCAGGTTCCGGCTGTTCATGTGTCTTTGCCTAATCTATACAAAATACAATAATGTCTTAACATAGCCCAGATAGTGACGTGGATAACATGGATCTTTTTTGATAGCTTCTAACAACAATTTCCGACCACCGGAGACATCCCCTTCAATTGTCATGTGCCTTCCCCTTTCGGCTATCACTTTTGCAAATTTCCGCTGCCATTTATATCCGAGTTTCCGGACAACTTCAGGGTACATGATTTCCGCCTGACGCATTATTTTCAATCTTGTCCGGTAACCATCTGTTCTGGACCGGCTGATAGACCCTGCGTGGGTTACCACGACGACATTACACTCATCAAGAAATCCCACCGGCGATCGAACTGCCACGCGCAGCCATAACTCGTAGTCTTGCAAGCACGGGAGAGTGATATCAAAACCGCCTACATCTAACAATAAATCACGGTTAATCATGACGGTAGGGGTATGAATTAATTCCCCAAGTAACATGTGCCCCAGAATATTCCCTTCCCGTCTATTTCTGTATGCAAAGGGATACAAATGGAACCTCTCCGTGACCTCTCTCCCGTATTCGTCATAGTAATAACATGCTCCATAAACCCACCCGCAATTAGAATGTTTTTTCAAATATTCAAGTCTGGATAGTAACGCCTCCGGCATTAACCAGTCGTCAGCGTCAAGAAAAACGACAAACACTCCTTCTGCCTTCCGGAGACCAAAATTTCGGGCTACTGGTGCGCCTTTATTTTCCTGGTAAAAGTATTTAACCTTGTCCTTATACTGGTTCTCTATTATCTCCCTGGTATTATCTGTGGAGCCGTCATCTACTACAATGATCTCAAAATCCTTACAAGTCTGAGCAAGAACACTGTCTATAGCTTTTTCGATATATTTGACATAGTTATATGTTGGTATTATTACGCTTACTTCCGGCATGGACTATTTTTTTCCTCTGGGTCACTGTTTCGTTCGTTTTGTATTTTTCAAAAATTGCAATCAATTTCTTTTCCATCATTTTCCAGCTATATTTTACATTTTTCACGAGCTTTTTTGCCCTTTTCTTTCGCTTCAACAGGATGACCAAAAACATATTGAATTGCTTTTGCAAGTTGTTGGTTTCGGGTTCTATAATCCGCCACATTCATTAAAAAATCCATGGTATATTAGATACATTTGTCGCATTTATCGGTTTCGCCATTGCCATAGCATCGAAGATTTTTGCGTCCCATAGCACCGCTACCTCAATTTTTTTAAGATCATTGTGTAACCAGTTCTGACATATTTACCAAATCCCATATTGCTAAGGAGTTGAGTCAATAACATCAATAAAGTATTCAAGATGCCAGCTCTCGGGAAAAGAAGAGTCCCCAATGGAACTTTTGCATATCGCCATTTAATGTTTTCTATCTCATAAATACAGTTTATAGTGTTTTTTGTCGTTTGAATCTTTTGTTTGCCATAATAGTGCATGATAGCTTCGGGATAGTAAGGCTTTATATGCGTAAAATCTTCAAAGAAACCTTTCCATAATACAGGAGTACTGATTATCAGCGTACCACCGATTTTTAGAACTCTGTTCATTTCCAACAATAATTGATATGCATCATCAGTATTAAAATGTTCGATAACATGAGAACAATTTATTCCATCAAAAGCAGCCTCTGAAAAAGGCAACTTTAAGATGTTACCTTGTACCAATTTATCGGATATTTTTTTAGCTTCTTTCAAACTCTCATAGTTTGCATCAATCCCAGTAATACTATTGCTTCCCAACGTCAAGAAGTGCCCAATACCACAACCGAGGTCTAATATGTTCTCTTTTTTCGACAGTTTTTCATAAGAATATCTATAAAAGTATTCTTTATTCCAGTGGTTCTTTCGTTCTTGGTTTTTCTCGTAGAACTTGAACTTTAATTTGTGAAAAATATTTTCTATCATTTGAATAATCTCGTTATCACCTTACAGGTTTGTTAACAATCTTGATAGACTTGCAACTTAACGCAGTCCCAATTTTTCTTTCATCAATCTTAGCATTCCATAATCGAAAACCTTATCAAATATATAAGCTACAAAAGAATAACATATGATTCCAGTTCCAACAGATAAGATGAATTGCCAGATTCCCGTTAAAGGATTGCTATTTTTTAGAATCGATAATATTAGTACCATAAATGAGGCATTAATAAACGGCAGAATGATAGTTTTGGAAAAGGATGACAATTCACATTTTGTAACTTTTAAAACCATAAAACCAAACCCCAAAGTAGATACAAAGGTGCTGAAAAATACCGCAATTGAAGTTCCTAATATTCCCCAATTGATAGAAAACGGATAAATTAAAATAATTAACACTAACAATCTTACTGTTTGCCATCTAGGTTCAATTTCTGGTCTATTAACAGCCAAAAATATAGGTCCAGTCGTAGCTTGAATAGACCTTACCAAGCCAGCCAATACTAACACCTGGATTGCCGGAACCATCGGCATCCATTTTGCGCCCAAGAATATCTCGGTAAATTCAGGGGCTAATATAAATATTCCTCCGGCTATCGGTATTGAAACAAATGCGGTAAGTTGCAAAGTATCAAGATATGCTCCCCTTAACCTTTTTACATCATTCTGCAACTTTGAATACGCCGGGAATGTTACCTGGGAGATCACATGGGTTATCTCAGTGGCGGGCAGATTGGATATAAGGTAAGCCATCTGATAAAAACCAAGTGCCGTAACTCCCAGCATTTTGCCTACAAAAATATCGTCTCCCTGCACAACCAAAAAACCCAATATGCTGGAACCCAGAACCCATCTACCAAAACCAAAAAGTTCCTTAAATTCACCTTTATCAAACCTGACATGAGGCCGGTATGGGTGAAGTATATATGACATAAAAAGACGAACGAAATTGGCTGCAAGCCCTCCCCAGACCAGAGCCCAGACATTTCGCAGCATAAATGCCAGTGTGATTGCTATAGTAATATCAACCAAAGTCGCAGAAAGTTCATAAATGAATTGTTTATTAAACTCCAGTTCCTTCTGAAAAAAGAGGATGCCAATGTTTCTGAATCCTGAAAGAAGCGTAGATATGGCAATAACTTTTATTACCAATGTAGCCTGTGGCGAATTGAAGAATTTGGCAATTACCGGCGCTGATAAAAAAAGAATTGAAAACAGGACAACTCCCCGGATAGCGGAAACCGTCCAGGCAGTATCAAGATATGATTCAACATTTTCTTTTTTCTGAATTAAAGCTGCCTGAAAACCAGTCTGTGAGAAGGTTTCCAGTGTGGCTATGGCAAGCATTGCAATGCCGAGGAGACCAAAATCTGATGGAGCAAGCAGGCGGGCAAGGATAATGGTTCTGACAAAACCAAGGCCGCGATTGATAATCCGCAAGCCAAAGACCCACATTCCGCCGCGGACAACCTTTTTTGAAAGGGATTCGGGTTCATGGCTATTGTTCATGTTGGTCATTCCATTGTTGTCTGGTTTCTATAGTTATGTCTCGGCATTGAAATCTGCCATTGCTTCTACTTCCCCAGCCTCTATCGTTGGAATCATAATGATTATAGCTGTTAAAAACCAGAACGGCTCCATAATGCGCACGATAATGAAGGTATTGGCGCCGATTGCATGCACAAGCATAGCGATAAATCCTGCCAGGTACCCGAGAGAGAGACCGCTGAACAGAGGGTCCGAGGTATTGCGATAGGTATATAACGCATTCTTAAAAACCGCCGCAAGCAGCCACATAAAGGATATAAAACCAAAGATTCCTGTCTCGACAAGAACCCTGGGATATTGGGCGTCCAGAAAATGATAGCCGGTAACACCGTAGCCTAAAATGGGATGCGTTATAAAATCCTTTGTCAGAACACTTTTCCATGAGTTTAATCTGGCGGAAGTAGATGTATCAATCTTCGCCCCTCCGATTTCGATCTGTCCCCTTTCCCGCGGCTGGGTGAATGTAAAGAGCGCCCTCTCCTTTACAGCATGCGGTAAAACAAATGGTGATATGATAATAATAGCAATTAGAGAAACAGCTATCACCAGTTTTCTTCTGCTGAAATAGATCAAGGTAATCAACATCGGGACAAGAGCCAGCCAGGAACTTCTTGAAAGGGTCGCCGCAAGTGAAATCACGATAAGAAATGCAAGTGCCG
>Ga0208905_1001209_pt1 | contig 13106 bp, 10 predicted proteins | sample AntAceMetag02UKS_FD_184776 | JGI IMG/M metagenome (GOLD analysis project Ga0208905, IMG submission 184776) | Saline lake microbial communities from Ace Lake, Antarctica - Antarctic Ace Lake Metagenome 02UKS (SPAdes) (version 2) | ecosystem: Environmental > Aquatic > Non-marine Saline and...
CATAGAAGGGGCGCTTGTCAGCAGCCGGGGAAACATCCCGGTTAATCTTGCCATATTCTGCGGCCGTCTTTAACGCCGTCCTAACGTTTTCATCAGGGGTGCCATAGGTCAAGCCGACTGTATCAATGGAGAAGTTCTCAAGGGGGGCGCCGTTGTCTATCAATCGCCGCACCTCTGCTGCCACCTCTTCTGTTGTGCCGTTTTTCATCAACACAGGGCTTATGCGGGCATTGACAGCTACATCAGGGCCAAAGACCTCTCTGGTCCTTTTTACATCTGACCCGAAGCCGATCTCTATAAACTCCAAATGGTGCACCTTTGCATATCCGTCCATCACCTCGTCAACTGATCCACAATGGTGAATGCCAACCGGATGACAGGCATCGGCGACCTGGTTATCGTATTTCAGGATTTGAGATTCATAGGTCTCTAAGGAGATCTGCTCGGCCGTGCAGTTGGGGAACACGTAAAGCTTAGGGTCACACATAGGGGTCACGTCTATGGCCCCGGTGCCGGTGGTCTTATGGTTGAACTCAAAGAGCTGGATAATCGATTCCGTACATATCTTGAGCAAATGATGGCACAGTTCCGGATTCTCATAGAAGTCAAAGTAGAGTTGGTCGCCCCTGATCTTAAGAGCCAGATTCTGGACCCCGGTAGTATTGATGTCTCCCACCACCTCACCATATTTCTCTTTTAAGTATTCGATCTGCTTGATCATCTCTGTCATCGGATAGGAATTGAATATGTCGGGCACCTCCAATTTCATTACTTCATCCTCGGAAAGATTGAGGGGCATGGCCCAGGGAAGTGCATCATCTTTATAAATGATCTCACAGCCGAAGATTGTGGGAAGCATCACCATCCCGAAAGTTATCAGGGGTTTGGGCTCCGGGTCCGGGTTGCCCAATCCCACATCCCCAAAACTCTCATAAAGCCTTTTTTCTATCTCCATCCTGGTCTCGATCCTAACTTCCGGATCAAAGTAGTATTCCCTGCCAAATGATATGTCGTAGTGTTTATTAAACCAGTCAGGGTAAAAGCCGACACCAAGGGGGATGTGATCTCTAATCATGGAATTTGCCTCCTTCTATGGACATTTTTGATGAGATTTCATAAGATGACGACATATATCAAAAAAATGGGAGATCAGCAAGCGGTATGAGGGCAATGTCAAGGCAATATCGTATCAGCTCAATAAATAGGGCTAATTGCATTGCAGGTCAATTGTATGGATTCCCGCTTTCGCGGGAATGACAGCCACTTACCTTATTTCGTCATTCCCGCGAAAGCGGGAATCCAGGAAAATAAATCCCGCCGCAGCGGGAGACTCCTGCTCCCCGATCAGAGTCGAGGACAAACTTCGCGGGAGTGACGGCCTTGGAGACTTTTTACGAGACCATCAATCTTAATCGTAATGATTAAGATTAAGATTATGAAATAGGGAAGTTATTTCGTCTTCATTCCTTAACATATTTTGACTTTCAGTTACAGGAGGTCCTCTTTATTATGAACGTATCCGATATCATCAAACGCCACGTAACCGACACCCCTGATAAGACAGCCATTGTTTTTGGTGAGCGTCGTATCTCTTACTCCCAATTGGACGGCCTGATCACCCGGACAGCAGATGGTCTGCTGAAAACAGGGCTAAAACGGGGAGATGTGCTCTCCCTTTTCTTGCCCAGTCTCCCGGAGTTGATCATCAGCTATCTCGGGACGGCCAAGGCCGGATTGACGGTGAACGTGGTCAATGCCATGCTCCGGGAGCAGGAGGTCGTCTATATCCTTAAAGACTGTCAAACCCGGGCAGTCATTGTTGACGAAACACGGCTCCCGATCATTGAAGCGGTGAAACCGGAATTAGAATCGCTGAAAATGGTTATTGTGCATGGAGATAGGAAAGGTGGCAATTATTCCAGTTTTGAGTCGGTGTTGGATCAGGGGAGCGATAAATTCGAACCCGAGGGGACAAAAGGGAGTGACATATGCCATCTGATGTACACATCAGGGACAACCGGATGGCCAAAAGGTGTGATGGCCACTCATCTCAACATATGGCACAACGCAACAGAATTCGGCAAGGTGCATTTCAAACCGGATGATATTACCATGGTCGCCACTCCTATATTTCATTGCTGGGGTCTGATCAACGGGACTTTCGGGACACTCTCAAGGGGCGGGACCGTGATCACAGTGGAGCGCTTCTACCCGGAACAGGCGTTGGACGAAATAGAAAGGCTGAGACCGACTGTATTTCAGGGCGTGCCACCCATGTATAACCTCTTCTTGAGGCAGCCGGACATTGCTAAGTGGGACATCTCCTCGGTGATCTTTTGCCTCTCTGCCGCCACCAAGATGCCCGAAACCCTGATTCGTCAGATTGAGGATAAGCTCAAGTGGCGTTACGCAGAGGCCTGGGGCCTTACGGAGTCCTCCTGTGTGGGCACGACCGCACCCTATACCGAGACCCGGATAGGATCCTGCGGCAGGGGGATGGATGATGCGGAAATCAAGGTGGTGGATGATGAGGGCAACACCCTTCCACCCGGTGAACAGGGGGAGTTGTGCGTAAAGGGAACCTGTGTTACCAATGGTTATCTCAACAAACCCGATGCCACGGCAGAGGTCTTTGATTCTGAGGACTGGTTTCACGCCGGAGACATCGCCTATATGGATGAGGATGGATATGCCTATATCGTGGACCGGAAAAAGGATATGATCAATGTGGGGGGTGAAAAGGTATTCCCATCTGAAGTGGAAGATATGATGCTCGTGCATCCCAAGATCAGGGATCTCGTCATCGTGGGGATCCCTGATGATCTCAAAGGGGAAGCCCCCAAGGCCTTTATCCACCTCAATGAGGGAGAAACCGCGACCTTAGAGGAGATAAGGGAGTTTTGCAAGCCGAGAATGGCCCCCTACAAGATACCTGTGGCCGTGGAATTCATTGAAGAAGTTCCCCGTTCTGCTGCAGGCAAGGCGCTCAGACGTCTGTTGAGGGATAAGGAATGGGGGGAGGGAGAGTAGCAGTAGGCAGTGGGGGCAAGGAGTAGGGGGTTACAATTAAATCTTGAGCAAAAAGCACAAGAAATTTCTTATGATGTCCAGAAAGCCAGTGGTGGAAAAAGATGAACGTCCAGGTAAGCGAAGACTCCGATCACGCCAGGGCGTGAAAAAACGAACATCAACTTTATGCACTTTTCGTTCTGATGCCAAATAACTAATAACAAATAACAACTGAGGAGAGATTTATGGCTTACAAATTTTTGACGTATGAAGAAAAGGAACAGATCGGGATTTTGACCCTTAATCGACCGGAAAAGCGTAACGCCTTGGGTCATGATTTTGAAGAAGAAATTATCTCATGCCTCCAGGATGCTGGTAAGCGGTGCGATGCAAAGGTCATCATCCTAAAGGCTGCGGGGGATATATTCTGTGCGGGTCATGATCGCTTGGAGATCCTCAACCAGCCCCTCTCGGACATAAGGCGTCTCTTTCAGACCTCTTTCAATCTGATGACGGCTATCCGCTCTGCTCCTCAGTGCATTATTGCCCAGGTACAGGGTATTGCCATGGCCGGCGGATGTCACTTGGTGGCAGGTTGCGATCTCATTACGGCAGGTGAAGAAAAGGCCAGATTCGGCATGACCGGTCTTATCTATTCTTACAACTGTTCTACCCCCACGGTTGCTGTGAGCCGGGCTGTGCCCCAGAAAAAATGCATGGAAATGCTAATGACGGCTCATCTTTATAGTGCTAAAGAGGCTGAGGCTTTTCACCTCGTAAACCGTGTATTCCCTGATGATAAATTAGATGAGATGACCTTTGAATGGGCAAAGGAGATTGCCAAAAGCAGCAAATCTGCCATCTATATGTCCAAACAGACCTTTTATGCTCAGATTGAAATGTCGGAGTGGCAGGCATACCACTATGCAAAGGAGATGATGGCCATGGCAGGGGTCAGCACCAACTCAACAGAAGGATTCACCGCGTTTTTAGAGAAGCGCGAACCGATGTGGGATGAATCCACTCCTTTCTGATGGCTATCAAAGGTGTCTTATTCGATTTTGACGGGACCCTGACCCTGCCGGGGGCGCTCGACTTTCCTGCAATCAAAAAGGCCTTGGGCTGCCCCTTGGACCAGTTAATCCTTGAGTTCATTGAGTCCCAACCCCCGGATCAGCAGGCCGGGCTTATGGAAATCTTGGAGGAAAGGGAGGCTGAGGCGGCCCAAGCTTCCCTTCCGAATAGGGGCGCGGAAAAATGTGTCTATGCCCTGAGAAAAAGACAAATCCCTGTAGGTATCCTGACGAGAAACAGGCTGACGTCGGTTAAGAAATCCCTGGAAAAATTCAAGGAGGTCACGATCGATGATTTTGATGCGATCGTCACGCGTGAGTTTTCGTTGCCTAAACCCCATCCGGACGGTGTCATCAAAGCAGCAAACCAGATGCGGCTTTCTCCAGAAGAATTGTTAGTGGTGGGGGATTTTCGGTTTGATATTATTGCAGGTAAAAGGGCTGGGGCAAGTACTGTCCTCCTCACCAATGGGGGCGAATCGGTCATGGCCCCGGACGACCCGGAACCCGATTATACCATCAGTCGCCTTGAAGACCTCCCTGCCCTCTTGTCACAACTGACTCAGACTAACCTGAAAAAGTGACTAAAGTGAACTAAAGTGCCTAAAGTGAGCTAAAGTTAAGGAGCTACCATTCATTTTTCGAATCCCCTTAATTTCTTATGTTTTTTGTGCAAGATTTATTTGGTAACTGCTTAATGGGAGACAATAGGGTCGGTTTTTTGTTTAGCGAATTTCTTAATCAGCATTGACGCGGCTACAGAGACAATAACCGATAAAAGGGCAAAGATCGTCAGCAGTATCGCTATTTCGTGGGCCGCGGCCTTGGCCCATTCGATCTGGCCGCTTCCGTAATAGCCGATACCGATGAAAAGAAAGATCTGTATCCCCACCGATGCGCTGTCTACTACCAGGAATCTCCGGAAAGGATAGTTGGCTGCTCCTGCCGCAACATAGGCCGCTGCCCTTATTCCAAAGGTAAAGCGGGCCAGAAAGAGCGTCCACCCGCCGTGACGAGAAAAGGCCTTCTTGTATTTTTCAAGCTTTTCAGGCCGGACAAACCGATCGATAACAGCAGAGAAGGCGGGGCGTGTAAAGAGCCAGCGTACAAAAAGAAAGAGCGTGATATCCCCGCAGATCAGAGCTGCGTACCAGAGAAGCATACCGGCGGCAGAAGGGCAGATCTCCTGATATAAGGCACACCCTCCGGCTATGAGCAGGGCATTTTCAGGGACGGGGATACCTACCCCACCTGCATAGAGGCTAAGTGTTATACCCCACAGGACGGAATTGGTGGGTAAATGCATTAGTAACCCATTCTTTACAAGAAGTCTGGTCGATCAAAATTCTATATTGCATGTCTCAGTTTATCCCACCTCCACATAACGAAGAAACTCTTCGGGCTTCCCCCTCACGCTTCTGAATAGGTTGGCAGGGTGATCCTTTATGGGACTGCCAATGGCCATTCCCATCACCAGCATCTGGTCATCCGGTATGCCGGAGTGCTTCCGAACCACTCCGGGGTATCTGACGGACTGGGCCAGAAAACATGTCCCCAGACCCTGCTCCGATGCCATGAGGGCAATAGTTTGAAGGATGATTCCACCATCCATGAGGGCGTAAGGGTTGAAACCCTGATCGAGGTGAAGGTAGATCACATGGGGCGCCCCAAGGCACCGCATCATTTCTTCATAATAGGAATTTCTTTTTTCCTTGTCTTCCCTGGCGATGCCAAGCGCCCGGAAAAGCCCCTTACCCAATCCTTGATATCTGTTCTTCTGGATCACATTGAACTCGGTAGGCATTGGGAAATCGGGGTTGGTGGCTATTCCTTTCCCAAACATGTGGACGTACTCGTCCTTGATTTTTTCAAGAGTCTCTCCTCCGATTAGTGTGAGCCTCCATGGTTGGGTGTTACCCCAGGAGGGAGCCCAGAGTGCGTTCTCCATAATTTCCCCTAAGACTTCTCTTGGGACCGGTTCTGGATTAAAGGCCCGGATACTCCTCCTCGCCAGTACTGCCTCTTTCACATCCATAATTTTCTCCTGTCCCCCATGCCGTAGCTAAAACACCATTTTTCATTGTTGCGGGCTATGAACAGCTCAATGCTTCAGCTTGACGGCTATACGCTGATTTAAGTGCCCAAAGTTTGAAGTGCCTATTTATCCCGCTTGCAGCGGGGAAGTTAAGGAACTTCGTGACAGTTTATAAGAAATTGTTTTCAAAAAACCTGCGCGACAAAATTGATGGTCTCGTAAAAAGTCTCCAAGGCCGTCACTCCCGCGGAAGCGGGAGCCCAGAACTACTTGATTTTACTGGATTCCCGCTTTCGCGGGAATGACGAAAAGGGGTGCTTTCCGACTTTTTACGAGTTTGTCAAAATTAATGAAACCCAATGTTTGCCTTAGGTTCTTCTGCCAGTTGAATTTCACCAAACATCGTCTCATATTTTGCAATATTCTCATTAAGGGCAGCAACGATTCGCTTAATGTGACCTGGACTCACAATGACCCTTGAGGTGACAGTGCCCGCCGGAGCAGCTACCATAAGAAAATCCATGATAAACTCTTCTTTAGTATGCGAGATCACCATATTGTTCGCATACACACCCCCCTGCAAATTATCAGGGAATTTCACCTGAATCTCCTTTTTGCCATTAGGCATAAACTTATCTCCTTTCAAATGCTGATTTCTTAGTAATCGGCGTATTTTCGACGACCCCACTAGTTTCTGTGTGTTCTAATGAAATCTTTGAGCCGTTCAATACCCTTAATGATATTCTCATTTGATGTGGCGTATGAAAATCTTATGTGCTGGCCTTCTCCCGGCACCCTCATGCCAAAGTGAATATCTGCCAAAACCGCAATACCCGCATCGTAGAGGAGTTTCTTCCTGAATTCCTCTGAATCTGATGCACCAACAATTTTACACAGTTCGGTTATATTTGGCCACGCGTAGAATGCGCCACCCGGCGAAAGACAGGTTACGCCTTCAACTTCATTGAGACCGCTTACTATCAGATCTCTTCTTTCCTTGAATATGGTCATCATCCTGTCAGGTTCTTCCTGAGGGCCTTTGAGGGCTTCAACCATGGCCCACTGGCTCATATGATTGGGGCATGAGGTGGTGTTGGTCATCCAGGTGGAAAAATAGGGGGCAAGCCTTTTGTTGACGGCATAGCCGAGTCTCCAGCCCGTCATGGCGTATGTTTTTGAAGCGCCATCACAGATAATTGTCCTTTCAAGCATCCCTGGGATACTTGCAATACTTTCAAATTGCCCCTCATGCACCATTCTGGAGTATACTTCATCCGAATAGACCCACAGGTCATGTTTAATGGCTGTTTCAGCGATCTTTTCAAAGGTCTCCAGTGTAAGGACGCCTCCGGTCGGATTATGCGGCGAGCAGAGGATGAGGAGCTTTGTCCTCGGGGTTATCAAGGATTCCAGTTTGTCAACGTCAAAACTGAAATTCTTGCATTCAAGAAGATGGAGAGGGACCGGAACTGCGCCGTGTGCAACGGTCTGAGTGGAATAAATAGGGAAACCAGGGTTGGGGTAAAGCACCTCATGTCCCTGCCCGTAATCGGTAACAGAGAGAAGGGTAAATCCTATGAAGGGCTTTGCGCCGTTGGCGATAACGACCCAGTCGGGTTTGACCTCTACTCCACGTGTCCTCGATACATATTCTGCAACGGCTTCCCTTAGTTCAGGAATACCGGCACTCGGTGTATATCCGTGCCGGCCATCTCTAATAGCCTCTATTGCCGCCTCACATATATTTGGCGGTGTGTTGAAATCGGGCTGACCAATACAGAAACTAATGATTTCCCTGCCCTGGGCAATGAGGTCGTTCACCTCCTTGAGTACGACAAATGCATTTTCTGTGCCCAAACCGGATGTCCTGGATGAAATTTGCGGCATCTTTACACTCCTTTCTTACTCTCGCAAAGGCGCTAAGCTCGCGAAGGGAAGAAACTATGAATGATGGGACTGGGACGTCCTTGCGCGAGACCTGTTTGGTTCCCCGCTTCTGGTTTCATGAATGCGGGATCACCGCTTCACTAAGACAGGCTTAACCAAGTTAGGTTGAGGATATTTTTAATTCCTCAATTCCTCAATCCCCAAATTCGCAATTCCGGTTTACCCGGATTAGATATAATTAAAACAAGGCACTGCTTTACGTCAAGGGTTCATCTCGGGGATTTTCTCATAATCCTTGACTTTTTCCTGAAAGGAGGCAAGGCTCGGAAGGACTATATCTTGAGTGGAGGAAGACGAAAAGATAGAGTTATTCTATGTTTTTTTATTAGGGATTTAAAAACCCACACAAATTCACCCCGTTTTCTTCCTGCCTCGGTAGGAGTCTGATCGTGAACCTTCTTCATCTACGGCATATATAACCTGCCATATCAAGCACTTGTTCGTAAATCATGTTGACGCTCGGAAGAAGCAGTATATTTTGTCGGAGGGAATTTCGCTTTTGCAAACAACAGATAAGCCGATGCTGTTCAGGACTTCGGCTGCCCCATCCTTACAATCTTTTCCGCCTCAGTTTCTTCAGAGGTAAGACCAGCCTTTGCAAGGGATTCCCCGGCGGCCGCAATTCTCAAAACGTTATCGACAATGGTCTCAATATTACTTGCTTTCAGATACCTGATATTTGTTAGTGTCGTAAAATGAACGGCCTTCGGTGTAATATGGACATGCTGTCTGATACACTTAATATCTTCTCCCAGAAGCAACATAAGCGAACCGCTTACCTCTTCATTCTTTAAGAACCCCTGTGTCCAATTCCGGTCGAGGGCGTATATCTCAAGGTCCTGGAATTTTGGATCATCCATCTTGAATATTTCCCCTCCAAATTTGTCAATGAATTTCGCAGTCAAATATTTGATCATATAGGCTCTTATTTTTCCATGAATTCCCTCGCCTTCCCTGACGAGTCCAATAGAGCCGCGGGTGTGAAAATTCCCTTCCACATAAATATCTAATGCATGGCCGACATACCTCACCGTTTTGACATCGCCGAAATACCGTCTGTTCTTGACCGGTTTGCAGTAGATATCGATCCTCCGGCCCTCTATATCACCGAAATAATGCCTTCCGTCTTTGGCATGATGCTCTTCCCTAAGACCGAGATTTACAAAAAGTATATCGAGATTGGAAGCCATCCGCCTCATACCCCAAAGCAAAAATTTGACAGCGATGACCAGGGTTATTAGCGCCAGGATTATGGAAGATATTCCGATAAGGTATTTATGAGGCTCATATTTGAATGGAAGGATATTATCCGTGGACAGTATCAGTCCTCCCGGAACAAAAAAACCGAGGAACAGGAGAACCAAGAGTAAAAAAACCATGACATAAGGGCCTGGATTTTTTTGTTTCATCCGATAACTCCTCTGGTGGTCCTTTAATTAAATGGCAGGATGGAACGGGTAATGGACGGCCCGTTCCATCTTTGTCGTTCGGCTGGTTGTTATTTGACGTTCTTCAGTAGCATTTCTGTCTTAAATACATCGCCTTGTAGGTTCGTGGGCGCGTTGAGGGTGATTTTGTCGCCCTGCATGTGGTTTTTGCTGAGTTCGATAAAGTACTGGGTAGCGATGGTGTCACTGGTTTTGGTGATGACCCAGACCTGGAGGTATGACCGATCGACTTTGTACCGCGAGCCGCCGCCGCTCTTGTAGCGCCACTCCGTTCTTCTTTCCCAGTTGGGCATAGAGATGCCCTTTCCCAGTAAAGCTTTGTCCGGATGTTTCTTGTTCCATTCTTTTACGGCCAGGGAGATGATCTGCTGTTTGTCACCACCTGAATAGGCATTGGCAGGCATTTTGGTCGCGGCCAGGATGCTTTCCTTAAGGCTGCCCTCGGCCTTTTTGACCTGGTCACTCAGCCGGCTGTATTTGCCCCTGAGTTCTTTAACCTGAGGATCGTCTTTGCCCTTGATGGAAGCGAAGGAGTCAAGCTGCCCCCCGGCCTGGGCCATGGTGTTTTGAATGCCACCGCCGGTAAACCATTCCGGTCTCTTTTCCCTGACCGCCTTGTCGACCATCTCCTGGGCCTTTGTCATGAGACCTTCGATCCTCGGCCCTGCTTCAGCGATGAATTCCGCTTTAGCTTTGGAGAATTTGTCGATCCATTGACCGGCATTCCTGAGATTCCTCTTTGTCACTCCAGCCTGTTTGTAACCGGGCGCATAGGCGGCTTTATTACCCTCGATAAAAGCGGCATATTTTTTGTCGAGCTTGTCATAGGCTTGTTTGTCGTTGTCATAGTCGGCCATCAGTTTCTTGGCAACAGCCTCGTTGCCCTTGGAAAAAACTTTATCAACGCTGTATTTGTCATATAGAGCCTTCAAAAAATCCATGTCTTTATCGTAATCAGGGTAATTCTTGATATCCAGTTTGGTCGAAGCGGTCAAACCACTTTCCACCTTGGCCTTTATCTGCTCGTACATCTGAATATCTTTTTTGACATCGGGATTGCCCTTGTTCTGGAACTTGGCCACGATGTCATCAAACTCTTTCAAGACTTTTTTCCAGTGCTTGGCCTCAGCCGGCTTGGACAATTCCGCAGGATCAAGGACATCAAGGGCCACCCGGTTACGCTGATACAGTCGCTGGAATTCCTTGTGAGCATTCTGGTCCGCCTGGGTCGAGGCCTGACTCGGCTGGCCCTGTTGGGCTGTCGCCAGTTTCGATTTGAGGACGGCTACTTCTTGTTGGGCTTCGACGACTTTCGGGTGACTCTTGGCCGTCAGCTTGGAAAGCCGGTTTTCCAGCCGGTCGATATACCCTAACAGTTTCTGTGAATTGGCAGAAGTGATCTTCTCAAACTCCGGGAGATATCGATCGTAATCTTTTTTGAAGAAACCGAGGGCCCGTTTGTTTTGAAAATCCAGTTGCGCGGTCGGCTTGGCTGCTGCCTGCTTGGCCGGTTTTTGCTCACGTTGTTTTTCCTCCTTCCCCTGGGCAGTTGCCTTTTGGGCCCGGCTCGCCACCTGGCGCTGGGCATGGTCAACCTTTTTGTTGAAGTACGTTTCCAGGCTCTGATAATTGGCAGAGAATGATTGCTTGTACTTGGGATTTTGGAAAGAATCGACCTGGGTTTTCAGATTTGCGAACTTCGCCCTAAAACCCGATACCACGCTGTCGTCGGCAAACTTGGAGATGTGCGTTCCTTTTAGCTCATTGGCAAGTGCCTTGTAATCCTTTTTGTAGTTGTCTGCTATTTGCTTGTCGGTCATGCCCCCCGTCCCAGATCCTGTGGCTGGTGTCTTTTTGGCCATCGCCGTCGGTGTCTTGCCGGCTTTGAGATCAGTTAACTGCTGTTTCAGCGCCTTGAGTCGATCAGAGGCTTCGATCCAGGAAGGATCGCTCTTATTTTTTGAACGATTCAACCTTGATTCGATCCCCGGGAGCATTCGAAGAATTCTGACGATGTTTGCCTTTCGACTCGGCGTCAATCCCTCCGCCGCTTTCTCATACTTGTCTAAGTCAGCCACAGCTGCTTTTATCATGGAATCAGCCGGTTTTGTTTGGGCATGGACCGGGACAACGAAAAAAAGGACAGCGATGAGGACTAAAAGGACTTGTTTCAACATGTCGGCACCTCCAATAATTATTGTGTCAATTGTTAAAAACGCTATTCGGAAGATGACTATACCAAAATTTGGCTTGGGTGTAAATGGAATATGGCCACCACTGGATATTTGCCAATACCTCAATCTCGGCAGGCGGATACCGTAGTCAGTCATCAGACCATGAGCTGTCCTTTCTGGGGCGTTCGCTTTATCGAATATCCAGAATGACCTTTCTCCTCACTCCCTGAGTCACAGCCATCCGCAGGATTTGTTAAATAAAAATAATCCCCAGTGCAATCTTAACCTATGTCCAGGATCAAAAGCGATTCACAGGTTTATCAATGCGTTATTGACAAAGAGATCTGCCCCGGGAGGCCGAGCGAGGGCTTAATTTCCCATCCCTCAAAATGTTTTCCTTTCATAAGTTTATAAGTTGACTATGTCCCGTATTCCGCTATCCGGACTGGCTGGTTGAGAACGTGGCAGAAACTGTGACAAGGCAATTTGAGTCCTACGTCCAGAAGCAGTGAAAAGCGGCTAAATACTGTCCTTGACTAATGTGGAAAAATGTAGTTTAGAGATTCTATGTCAATACCACAGGTAGGGATTTACAGGGATATGGCGCTGGTTTGTTGTGGAAGGGATATTCTATGAATTCTGAAGACGAAAATTCAGGAACGCCCGTTGTTCCTGATCATGCCTTCATGCTGAAGCTTGCTAAAGCGAAGATGCCTTTTGGTAAATATGCGGGCCGTTATCTCGTTGATCTTCCTGAGCATTACGTCGTTTGGTTTTCCCAGAAAGGCTTCCCCGAAGGTGAACTGGGTGAAATGCTTCGCAGTGTGTATGAAATAAAAGTTAACGGATTGGAATATCTGTTCAAGAAACTCAGAAATTTTTGAAAGAACAATTGTGGACACATTTGAAATATCGGACAATTATATTCCTCTCAATAAACTTTTGAAGGCATCAGGGCTGTGTCAATCAGGCGGAACAGCAAAGTTTGCAATTGAGCGCGGGACGGTACAAGTTGATGGAAAAGTCGAATACAGAAAACGACGTAAAATCAGAAACGGCCAAAAGGTTGAATTTGAAGATACCTCTATCAAGGTCATTCAGTTTAAGAAAAGAGGTCATCAAGTATGCTCTTGATCCTTGACTAAAATTGATCTCAGACTTCTTACAAGCGCATCATCCAAACCGGAGCTGATTGCATGGGTCCTCTCTTTCGGGCATGAGGCCAGGCTGATCAGACCCGATTGGCTGGTGGAGAAGGTGCCAGGAACTGTGACAAGGCAATTTGCGGCCTACGGCCGGAAGGAGTGAGAAGGTAATCAATATCTCCTTGACTTAGGGGTTGTTATGTGTATTATATTATGTATAATAAAACCTATGAAAGGAGACTATTTAATGAGTACAGATATTGTGCGATTAAATA
>Ga0208905_1001212_pt1 | contig 13065 bp, 11 predicted proteins | sample AntAceMetag02UKS_FD_184776 | JGI IMG/M metagenome (GOLD analysis project Ga0208905, IMG submission 184776) | Saline lake microbial communities from Ace Lake, Antarctica - Antarctic Ace Lake Metagenome 02UKS (SPAdes) (version 2) | ecosystem: Environmental > Aquatic > Non-marine Saline and...
TATGGGGCTATTCAAGGGACGAATATTTATAATGCCTTGATTGCCTCGAATAAAATTTTTGGGTTGAGGCAAATGAAATCTGTGATTTTGGTTTCGGATGGGCAGTTGAATGTTGGGGACGCTCCGCAGATTATTCGTTATCTTAATCGTAATAATTTGATTGTGAATACGATTGCTGTTGGGACGGAGGAAGGGGGGTTGACGGAATTTAATACTATCTCTAAGGTTGATGAGGATGTTTTGAAGTCATTGGCATTTAATAGTGGTGGGAGTTTTTTTAGAGTTAAGGATATTGGGGATATGGGCGAGACTTTTAATTCGTTGATTAGGGAGACGAATAAAGAGGTTGAGATAGATTTGAGTTTTTATTTATTGTTGGCGGCGATTTTAATATTTACTATTTTGTGGGTTTTGTATAATCTACGATTCAAAGTAGTCCCTTAAATTAATTTCGATTTCTAGCGGTTTATGCGTCGTTGCAAGAACACTCATGTGCGTTTGCACACTTCGCAACCTTGCGCCTAGCCTAAACCTGCTATAAATTGAAATTGCTCGTGGGTTATAACGAACTTTCGTAGAATTTTTCTCTCAATAATTGTCGGTTGACTTTTTCTTTTTGAAAAATGTCTTTTAGTGGGATTAGTTTTTGGAACCATCCGTCTTTTTCGGGGGAGCCGCAGATTGCTGAGGCGAAGCGTTTGATTTCTCTTGAGATTGTGTTTGTCTCGTCTAGTATTGTTATTGGTGTTTTTGCGTGGAGGGCTTCTGCCATTTTTTTATGTTCTTTGATTCTTGCTAAGACTGGTATTTCTGAAATGATTTCTATTTCGTTGAGGTTGTATTCGTGTTTTGGGCTTCGGATTTTGTTTACTACGATTCCTTCTATTGGGGTGTTTTGTTCTTTTGCTATTCTTGCTGCTTTTAGTGTTGTTGTTAGTGTTACGTTGTCTGGGGATGTTACTAAGAATATTTTGTCTGCTGCTGCGATTACTGGTTTTAGTTCTTCGTAATTTGGTGAGGAGTCGAGGATTATGAAATCGTATCTTGTTCTGTATTTGTTTAATATTTTTTTGAGTTTGAATGGGTCGATTTCGTTTGGGTGGTACATTGATGCTGGGATGATATCTATTCCGTGGGATTCGTAGATTGCGTTGTGGAGGAGTGTTCCGTCGAGGGCGTCGTGTAGGGTCAGGTCGTTTGTTAGGTCTAAATATAATCCGATGTTCGGTGCTGAAAAGTTGGCGTCGACAAGTAAGACTTTTTTTCCGAAATCGTTTACGAGTGATGAGGCTGTTTCTAGCGCTAAGGTTGTTTTCCCCACACCTCCTTTTATGGATACGAATGCTAGAATGTTAGACATGTTAGGATGGGAAGAAAGATAATTTAATTGCTATTACGAGAAATGTTGTTGCTATTAAGAATGCTATTGTGGCTGCTATTAATGCTATTATTTGTATTGTGTTTTTTTTCATAGTCCTGATGCCGATAGTATGCTTATCATTATATTTATGAATAGAGTTCCGAATCCTACGGAGTAGTCTATCCAGTTGAAGCATTGAGTGTTTAGATTTTTACTTATTATAAATATGACTAGGATTAAAGTTAATGTGGAGGATACTATATTGAGTTTTTCTGAAATTTTTATAGCCATGTTTTTATAGTTAATATTGTTAGTGCGATTATGAATCCTATTCCGATTCCTAGTCCTATTTTTTGAATTAGTTCTATAAATTTCTTGCTCATGTTATCACCTAATATTAGTGAAGTTTTGGAAGTATATAAGATTTATGTTAGAGATTTTTAAATTCTATTTCTCCAGAAATAAGTTTTCTTAATGTATCTTTAATCTCTGAAATTTTGATTCTTTTTTGTTCTCCGGTATCTCGGTTTCTAATTGTTGCGTCTTTGTTTTTTATGGAATCTTCGTCGGTTGTTATACAAAATGGTGTTCCGATTTCGTCGTTTCTTGCGTATCGTCTTCCTATTGAACCGGATTGATCGTAGAGGACATTCCATTCTTCTCTTAAGTTTTTGTAAATGTTTTTTGCTATTTCTACTAATTTTTTATCTTTTTTTACGAGGGGGAATATTGCGGCTTTGATTGGTGCTATTTTTGGGTTTAGTTTTAGTATGACTTCTTCTTTTTCGTTTGTTGAATATGCGTCAAGCATGAAAACCATGAATGTTCGTTCGACTCCGAGGGATGGTTCTGCTACTACCGTGGGTAAGATTTTTTCCCCGGATGCATCGTCCATTATTTCCATTGATTTTTGGGATTTTTCTTGATGTGCATTTAAGTCGTAAGTTCCTCTGTCGGCGATGCCTTGCAATTCTTTCCATCCGATTGGGAATTTGTATTCGATGTCCCATGTGTCTGTTGAATAATGTGATTTTTCGTTTTTGGTGTGTTGTCTGATTCTGAAGTTTTCGGGGTTTGCTCCGAGTTCGTAGAACCAGCTTAGTTCTGTTTTTAGCCAGTAGGCGTGCCAGGGGAGTGCGATGATTTTTTTGTTTAGTGCTTTTTTGATTGTCATCTTTTCTGACTCTTGATTTTTTTCTTGCATTTCTGCAGAGTAAATGTTTAATTCGAAATTGTCTATCTGGGCATCTTTTGGGCAGTCTTCTTTTTTGTCTGGGTTGATGAAATATTCTATTTCCATCTGTTCGAATTCTCGTGACCTGAAAAGAAAATTTCTGGGGGCGATTTCGTTTCTGAAGGATTTTCCGATTTGTGCGATTCCGAATGGGAGTTTTAATCTTGCGTTGTCTTGAATTAATTTGAAATCTGTGAAAATTAGTTGTGCTGTTTCGGGTCTTAGGTATGCCATGCTCGAGTCTTCTTCTATCGGTCCGACTTGGGTTGTGAACATTGGGACGAATTTTCCTTTTGATTCTAGTTCTCCTCCGCACTTATCGCAGACTGCATCTTTGAGTTCTGATTCGTCTACTTTGAATTTGTTTTTGCATTTTTTGCAAACTACTGCGACGTCGGTGAAGTTTTCTACGTGGCCTGACGTTTCCCAGACTTTTGGATTTGTGATTATTGCTCCGTCGATTCCGACTATGTCATCTCGTGCATGAACGTGATATTTCCACCATGCGTCTTTGATGTTTTTCTTTAATTCTGAACCTATTGGTCCGAAGTCCCAGAATCCGGCTAGTCCGCCATAGATTTCTGCTGTTGGATAAACGAAACCTTTTCGTTTGCAGAAGTTGGCTAGTTCATCTATTGTGATTTTTTTGTTTTCGATTGTTTTCTTTCCTGTTTTTTCTTCCATGTTTCCTTCTTCTATCTTTTGTTTAAATTCTTTTGCTTTTTTTTCGGCTTCTTTTTTTGTTTTGCCCAAGTAAGCTATTGTTTTTGCTTTTACTTTCCCATCTTCTCTTATGCTTTCTCGGAGGTAGTAGTAATCTTTGCCTTTGATTTCTTTTTTTACTATGAACATAAGTTAGGCACTACAGTTTAATATTTAAATGTTTTGTTAGGCACTACGTGTTTGGAAGATTTGGGAGTTAGGCACTACGTCTAAAGCAGGTACTTCGGCCTGCGGGCATAACTTCTCACGAAGTTAAATTGCACAGGAATTCCCATATCTATTAAGCAGGTACTGGGATTTGCACCCAGGATCAGCGGGTTGCAGCCGCTTGCCTTACTGCTTGGCTATACCTGCAAACGCTCCCGGCAGGATTCTACTTACAATTTGCATCTCGCAACAACATTTTCTTTTGTGTTGCTCGAAGCGAATTGTTCGCCTGCGACGTCGCAGCTTCTCTTCCTGACAGAGCTACGCTCCCGGCAGGATTTGAACCTGCGACTTCTAGCTTAGAAGGCTAGCACTCTATCCAGGCTGAGTTACGGGAGCCTTAATTTAGTTACTTAATTTGGTTTAAAAGTTTATTGACAACAAATAAAAAGACTCTTTCTATGTAGTTATATGGTAAAGTAAGTTCAGAGAACTTTTATTGCCATTTTATGAGGACAAAAATGACAGAGAAAATTAATGTAACTTTTTTAGGAACTGGGAGTGCGATTCCTACTGCTAGAAGGAATCATCCGGCTGTGCTTTTGCGGTATAAGGCTGAGAATATTTTGGTTGATTGTGGGGAGGGGACGCAGAGGCAGTTTCGGAAGGCGCATTTGAATCCGTGTAAGATTACGAAGATTTTGATTAGTCATTGGCATGGGGACCATGTTCTTGGGTTGCCTGGATTGTTGCAGACGATGATGTTAAATGGGTATAATAAGAATTTGGAAATTTATGGGCCTCGTGGGACTAATGAGAGGGTTAGGGCGTTTTTTGATTTGCTTGGAAGGAAGGGGCAGGATTTGGATGTTAAGGTGCGCGAAGTTTGTACTTCGCGGGGCAATGGGAAATGTGCTGGTGCGGCAATGGGCAATGGGGGGGAAGTTATAATTGATGGTGGGGATTTTCAGATTGAGGCCGCAGAGATGAATCACGATTGTCCAGCTGTTGGATATTCTTTTGTTGTGAAGGAGGCTGTTAGGTTGGATAAGGATAAGTTGAAAAAATTAAAGATTCCAAATTCTCCTTTGGTTGGGGAATTGGTGAAGGGGAAGGTTGTTGAGATCCCATTAGATAGTAAACATCAAATGGGACAGGTTAGGAAGATTGATGGGAAGAAGTTGATGTATAAGGAGGCTGCGCGGAAGGTTGCGTTTGTTATGGATACTCGGTATAATGAGAATGCTGTGAAGTTGGCGAAGGGGGCGGACTTGTTGATTAGTGAGGCGACTTATTCGAAGGAAGAGGAAGAGATTGCGGAAGAGCATGCTCATTTAACTTCGGTTGGTGCGGCGAAGGTTGCGAAGAAGGCGAAGGTTGATGCTTTGGTTTTGATGCATTTGAGTCAGAGGTATGATATGATTCCTAAGGTTATTTTGAGAGAGGCTGCTGAGGTGTTTAAGAATGTTAGGGTTGTTGAGGATTTGGATGGGGTTGAACTGTGATTAATTTTAAATAGTATGTTTATTGATTACTTTGATGGAGAAGAGGGGTATATCTGCGATTGTCGCGACGGTGTTGATTGTTCTTATAACTGTTGCTGGTGTTGCAATAGTTTGGGTTGCTATTGTTCCGATGATTAATGAGAATGTTGATTTTGATAATCAACTTGTGGATCTTAATATAGTTACCCAAGAAGGATATACGGTCTGGGATTCTGATACAAAACTAGTTACTGTGCAGGTTAAGCAAGGTTCTGGGGATATAGTTCTTGCAGGTATTGATTTTTTATTTTCTTTTAATGGCAGTAGTATAACAATTTCTATGAATGAGGTTCCCAGACCTAATCAAAAGTTGGTTTATTATTTTAATTCTAGTGAATATGGGGAGCCTATCAGTGTTAGTATCGCACCAGTTTTTTCGGACGGTAGCGTTGGAGATGTTTCTTCGACGCATGAATTTTTAGATGGAACTTTAGTAGATAGAGGAGAAATTTGGCGTCCAATTACGGATGTTTCTGTGGGGGCTGTGGGTTGTGTCTATAGCGATTGGAGCAATTTTGGGTGCGGATTGGGAGATTGTTTGCCTGGGGAGTATTATTTGAGTAGGAGTGTTGTGAGCGGCACTGGCTGTTCTGATACAGAGTTATGTGTTTGGGTTTCTTCTTGTGATTTAACTTCTGGCGCGGTTGCATGGTGGAAGTTTGATGGAGATGCAACGGATAGTGCTGGAGATAACGATGGTACGTTGGTTGGGAGCGGTGTCCAAATTGTTGATGGAAAGTTGGTTTTGGACGGGACCTATAGTTATGTCAATATTACTAATGACGGAAGTTTGGATTTAGATAAAATTACTATCAGCGTGTGGGCAAACGTAACGGACGGTAAAAGCTATCCTACTATTATTCATAAGCATAGGGCATGGTGGTTCGGGCTGAGAGGGTCTGCTGAAAATTTTAGGACAGATGTATGGACTGTTGACAAGGGTTCTTGGGTGGGCGAGACTTACTCTCCAACTCCTTTGAATGTTGATGAGTGGTATCTTTTGACAATGACGTATGATGGTTCTGATGTGACTTTGTATGAAAATGCGGTAGAGGTAGAATCTTCCACAAAGGCTATAGGTGGGTTAATTAGTAATAATTTTGATGCAATATATATTGGGTCTGCTACAGACAATTCAGCTATTAATTTTCAAGGAGCTTTAGATGATGTTATGATTTTTGGAAGAGTGTTGTCTGAGTCGGAAATAATGGATATTTATAATTCTCAGAAAGATGATTTTGATTCACAGTTAGTTGAGCTAAGTTCTGCGGATTATTATGATAAGGCATATGGGGGTTGGTTGGGGCAAATTGCGGGGAATTTTTTAGGGCGGGAATCAGAAGGAATGTATAGTGGTCTTAATCCCTCAACTCCTGCTGACCCTGCTGATCGCGCATATCAACTTCAGTTTGATACAATCTATTACCGGCCTTATGGGAGCCTCATCGTGGGGACGTGCGACCCATCGGATTTCGCGGAGTGCGAAGTTAATTCTCAAACTGATGATGACACCAGTATTGAGTGGGTTGATTTATGGATGTTGGAAACATATGGTCTTGATGTGACAAATGAGGAGATAAAACAGTCTTGGGAGAGTTATATTTATGGAGGGATTTATTTTGCAAATAAGTGGGCTTATAATTTAATGACCGGTGGTTACGTCCCTTCTGATGAGTCCGGGAACCCTTCGGGGAATAGTTGCCCCGCGGGTGGATGTGTTCCTCCTTATTCTGGGATGGAAGGATATAATCAATATTGGGATTTTATTGATGCACAAATTGAAATAGAAGTTTTTGGTGCTCTGACCCCAGGAATGAAAGATGTTGCAGAAAGTTATGCCGATAAGTTTGCGAGAGTAACAAATGATGGTTATGCTGTGGATTTTTCTAAATTTTATGCGATGATGTATTCGGAGGCTTTTTTCGAAGATGATGTGGAAGTGATTATCGAAGATGTAAAAAACAGATTCCCTTCAGACTCGAGAGTTTACGAAATAGTTGATGATGTTCAGGGTTGGCATGATAGCAATCCTTATCCTAATTGGAGAGATACAAGACAAGAAATTTATACTAACATTTATTTGGCGAAGCCACATTGGATTCACGCAGATGCTAATTTTGCCTCAACTATAATGTCTGTACTTTATAGTAAGGATGAAGACAAGGGTGTCCAGTTTGATAGGGGAATACAGATAGCAGCCTTGGCTGGCTGGGATAATGATTGTAATTCTCCTACAACTGCTGGAATGTTGGGAGTTATTGCTGGTGCGGGTAATATTCCTGATAAGTGGAAATCACCTATAAGGGATTTTTATGATAATACAAATCGTGGGACTTTGCCAGATGATATGATTACTAATATAGCTCAGCGAACAGTTGACTTGGGTGAGCAGATTATTCTAGCGAATGGCGGTGTTAAGAATGGAAACATATTGTATGTTCCTAGGAGTTGAGTTAAATAAAATAATGTTTTTTTGAAAGTTCTAACTAACAAAAAGAGTTCCGAGAATTTTTGTCCAGCGAAACGTTTAAATAATCTACATATGTATACATATGTATATGGAAACAACAATTAGGGTGAGTGGGGAGATTAAGTCCGGGCTGGATGGGTTTAGGCAGCATAAGAATGAGAGTTATAATGAGTTGATTAGGAAGTTGTTATTTGTTGCTCGAGCATGTGAAAAAGAGCCTAAGTTGAGTCAGAAAACGGTTTTGGAAATCAAAAAAGCTCGAGAGAATATTATGAAAGGAGATTTTTATACGGAAGAGGAAGCTAAAAAGATTTTGGGGGTTTGATGTATAAACTTATTTTTGAGAAGAGGGCTTTGAGGGATTTGAATAAGCTTGATGTTTTGACGAAAGGGAGGATTTGGAATAAGTTGCAGGAGTGTAAGGAGAACCCGTTTGTTTTTTTGAAGCCGCTTGTTCAGATTAAGGGGTTTAAGTTAAGGGTAGGGGATTATAGGATTATTGTTGATGTTAGGAATGAGATTAGGGTTTTGAATGTTTTGAAGGTTGGGCATAGGAAAAATATTTATGAGAGGTAGTTATCACTAATTAAAGAGTCCTGAGAATTCTTGTCCAGCGAAATTAATCGGACAAAACGCTCATTAGTTAGCTGATGGTGAGATGAAGACGATTGTGTCTCCCCTTAGGAAAGTCAAGCCATAGCTTGTTTTTTGCTCTCCGTTTTCAACTTCTTTTGCATTGTCTAAAACCACGTTGATGTGGATGTCGAATGCTAAAAGAGTTCCGACAAATTGTTTGCCGTCTTTCAGCTGTACTAAAATCTCTTTTCCTTTTGCTGAATTCAGCAAATCCAAAGGTCTATCGATTCCGTTTACCATAACGTTGTTTGATTTTTTGGGTATTTAAAGATTTAGTTTTATAATTGTTAAAACTAGTTTTTACCCAGTAGGTACTTCTGGTGAAGCAAAGATTTAGATTTGGTTGGGGCATGCAATTTTTTTACTTCGGAGTAACCTTTTTATATACAAATGTTCTATACTTTTCATGAGGTGGTATGGATTGTTGTCGTTGCTTTCTGACGGGAGAGTAAAGTTTTTGTTGTGGTTTGTTGTTGCGGCTTTAGTTGTCGCTGGGGTTTTAACTTTTATAGAAATTAGAATGAAGAAAAAGAAAGAGAGGTATATAGCGAGGAAGGTTGATGAGTCTGTTATTGAAAAGATGAAAAGATTTTTGAGGTATGATAAGACGCCGAGGGAGAAGCTGGATTTTGTTGATAAGACTGCTAAGGAATATTTTAAGGAAGTTTATGGGACGCACTTGAATGCGGGTTATTCTACGTTGATTGAGGAGTTTGAAAAGAACAAGCGTAAAAGTGAAGCTGCTTTTTCTAAGGCAATGTTTGCGACTTATTATCTTCACAAAGAAATAACGGATGATAGGGCTGTTGCTCTTGGAAGTTTGTTGATGGATGTGGATAGGAAGAAGAAGAGAGCTGATGAGATTTCTAGAATACCTTCTTTAATGGAAAGGGTTGACACGTTTTTTAATAAGATGCGGGGAGTTGCTTTGAAGAGGAAAAAAATTCGGGCAGAAAAAAGACATGTTGGGAGAATTGAGAAGAAGAGGATTGCGAGAAATAGCAGGGGATTGAAGATTGTTAACAATAGAGAAAGGGTTATTCGTGAACAAAAGGCTGTGGTGGTTAAGTTTGAGAAAAAGGAGGAATCTAAGAAAAGGAAGTTGGTGAATAGGAGAACTCGGAGTCTTCGAAGGCAGAAGCGAAAGGAATATCGTAAGGTTAGGAAATTGAAGAAAGCTAGGATTAAATATGCGAATAAAATTCAGAAGAAAAGGATTTGGGAAGTTCATAAGAAAAATAAAGTTCAGAAAGTTGTTGCTAGGGAGAGGGCTCGTGAGTTGATTAGGCAGAAAATTATCCATCAAAAAATTATCCATAAGAAAAGGGCTGTTGCCGTGAAGAAGCTTAAATCTCAGGCCAAGATTAGAGCAAAGAAAGAGAGGGCTGCTGTTGCTGAGAAAGAAGCTGCTTTGGCTCGTGAGGCGAAGGCGAAGGCTATTGCGGTGCAGATTAAGCGTAGGGAAATTATTGCTAGGCGTAGAGTTTTTAGGCTTAAGGTTGAGAGAAAGGCTCGAGCCAAAGAGAAACTAGAGGCTAAAGCTAAGAAAATAAAGGATGGTTTGGATAGGATTGCTGCCAAGAAGAGGAAAAAATTTCTTAAGAAAAAGGCGAAGGAGGATAGAATAATTGAACTGGAGAAGAGGATAGCATTGAGAGTTGCTAAGAGGGAGGCTGAGAAGAGAGCTAGAATTAAGGAAGCATTGGATGATGAAGCTATGAGAGTTAAGGCTAAATTGGAAAGAGTTGCCGCTAGGCGAAAGAAAAAACTTTTGAAGGAGGTGGCAAAGAAGGCCAAGGTAGTTGAAATGGAAAAGAGGATGGCGGCGAAGATTGCTATGAAAGAAGCTGAGAAGAGGGATAGAGCTAAGGAAAGAAGGGAGCGGGAGATTGCTCTTGAAGCTCGTAAGAAAATTTTGGCAGAGAGGAGGGCTAATGAGATTATTAATAAGGAAAAGAGACGGATAAATAAAATTGCTGCGAAGAGGAGAAAGAAACTTCTTAAGAAACAGGCTCGTGAGAAAAAAAGACTTGAGATTCTTAAGGCAAGAAATGCGATTGAGTCCAAGAGAAGATTAGAAGTTTTGAATATTGAGAAAGCGCGGGAGCAGAAGATTGTTGATAAAAAACGAGCGAGCGAAGTTTTGATTTTGAAGAGATTGAAAGCTAGAAAGTTGGAAGAAGAAAGAGTTAAGATAAAAGAAGACGAAGCTAATTTTAGAAGGTTGAAGGTTGTTCGTGATAAAAAAGCGAAGATTGAGTCTAAGAAATTGATTAAGGAGAGGGCGAAGAGATTGAAGGAATTTAGAAAAAGTCAGGCTCGTAAAAGAAAGGCTGCAATTAGGGCTGCGATTAAGAAGGAGAGGTCTGATGCTATTGAGGTTAAGAGAAAAATGATTATTGCTAGGGAGGGGGAATTTTTTGTTAAGAGGGAGGCTATTAGAGCAGAGAGGGTGGCTCGTAAGAATTTGATTAATAAGAAGCGCGCAGAAGCTATTGCTCATAAAGAAAAAATGATATTTCAAAAGAAACTTTTGGAAAAGAAGAGAGCTGCTGAGAAGATTGAGATGCGCGAGAAGGAGAAGGCTAGGATAATTTTTGAGAGAAGGAAGAAAGATGCTGAGGTCGTTAGGATTAAGCGAGAGGGAGAACTGAAGAAGATTTTTGAGAAAAAGAAAGTTGAGGCTACCAAGGTGATTAAGACGGCAGTTGTTAAGTCTTCTGTTGCTAGGGAAAAAGTTTCTGTTGTTGCTAAAGAGGATATTGAGAAGATGTTTAAGGTTAAGACGGATGAGAAAAAAATAAGGGCTCTTGAAGTTCGTAATAGATTTCTAGCTGAGAAAAAGGCGAAGAAAGCTGCGAAGAAGGCCGCGAAGATTGCCAGGAAGGAGAAAAGAAATCTTGAGAAAGCTGCTCTGAAGAGAAGGAGAATTCTTCTTAAGAAGCAACTTGAGGAAGAGAGGGATTTGGAGGTAGCTAAGAAAATAAAATTGAAGAAATTGCATAAGAAATTTTTGAGTGAAGAGAGGGCTAAGCGGATTGTCGTTAAAGAGAAAATAAAATTTGAGAAGATAGCCGCTAAGCGTAAAAGGAAATTGTTTAAGGAACAGGCTAGAGAAGCTAGGGCGCTTGAGATTGCTGCTAAGAAAAAATTAATTGAGAACAAAAAGAAGATGAGGCTTGAGGTGGAGCGGAGAGGGAAGGTTCTTAGTAGAGAGAAGAAAAACAAGATAAAGGTGCTTGAGGGTAAGAGGAAATCTATTGTTTCATCGTATCCTATTGGGAGTAGTGAGTGGATGAAAGAACTGAAGAAAAATTCTAGATAGTCAATAATTTAAACCCCTTTTTTCTTATTATGTTATGCAAAAAAGATGGCTGATTTTTAATGTTGTTATTTTAATTGGAGTGGTTTTGGCTTTAATATGGATTTCTTGGAATTTTTCTTTTAGTGAGACTGTGAATCCTCCGGAGGAGTGTGTTGATGTTAATAATGTTGCGAGTTTTGTTTATGATGCTTGTTATGATGCGTATTCGAAAAATATTTTTGTAGAGGTGAAAAGGAGTTTTGATTCTTATCGGATTAATGCTTTAGAGATTTCATTTTTTGATTTTACGGAGCAATCTTATAAGTTGGCTGATGTTCCGAATACGAAGAGTTCTAAGGCGTACAAGATTCCTGCTGATAAGAATCCTCAGAATGTCGATGTTTCGTTGGATATTATTAAGGATTTTTCGGCTCCGATTTGTGAGAGTCCTAGGAGTCTTTTTGTTAGGTATTGTCCGGTGGGGATACAGGAGGGAGAGGTTAATGTTTCTATAAGTCCGTTGATGGGGGTTGATATTGATGATTTTATTGAAATTGAGAAATCGCCGCGTCAGGATTCTGATGTACTTGGCTTGAGCTTAGTTGATAAGGAAAGGATATGGAAGTCTAGGTGTGAGTCTATTTGGAACTGTGAAAAGTGGGAGGCCTGTGATGGAGGGATTCAAAAGAGGGAGTGCGTGGATACAAAAGATTGTTTTATTCCTACGGGTGTTCCTAATTTTGTTCAGAGTTGTGATGGGACTTGTGTTGAGAATTGGGAATGTGAGTGGTCGGATTGTAGGAGTGGGGTTACTGTGCCGAATTGTAAAGATTTGAATAGTTGCGGAACTTCGTATGATGTTCCTCAGAAATTGGCGTGTGGGGAGGCTAGGGGGTGTGTTCCAGATATACAATGTAGTGAGTGGTCGAGTTGTGAGGTTGATTATAATTTTCTTGATTTGGTTGGGGGAGAGATTAGTGATTTGACTGGTGCGAAGTCTAGATATTGTGTAGATAAAAATAATTGTGCGGATTCACAAGAGGAAACGAGGAGTTGTTCTGTTAATATTGATATTTATACGAGACGATTTTCTAAATGTGGAGAGGATTTTTTGGGGGTTTATAATCGTTTAGATAATAATTTGATTGCTAGAATAAGTGAGGGGACTGACGAGTCTCCTTATTTGAATATTAATTTGGATGATGGGAATAGTTCTTATTGTGATTATTGTTTTGATGGGAAGATTAGTGGCGATGAGGAAGGGGTCGATTGTGGAGGAAGTTGCGAGTCGTGTGTTGATAAATATCGGCGTGTTGATTTCAAGAAGAAGAGTTGGTCGGATGGTTTTTTTGATTGGATAAAAAGATTGTTGACGTAATAGTAAGTCTTTTAAATTGAAATTAGTAGTTTTAATTGTGGCTCTATAGCTCAGCGGTAGAGCGCCGCTCTCATGAAAGTGAGGAAACTTTGTTTCCTCTCATTGTCTAAAATTTAGACAAATTTGAGACAGGCGGAGGTCCCGAGGTCAGCACTCGGTAGAGCCATTTTTATTATTCATTAGTTTTATATATGTTATTTTCGTGAGTGTATTATGGTTGTTGAAGATGTTGTTTCGGTTTTGCCCTCGCAAGTTTTTGATAGGATTGA
>Ga0208905_1001215_pt1 | contig 13059 bp, 11 predicted proteins | sample AntAceMetag02UKS_FD_184776 | JGI IMG/M metagenome (GOLD analysis project Ga0208905, IMG submission 184776) | Saline lake microbial communities from Ace Lake, Antarctica - Antarctic Ace Lake Metagenome 02UKS (SPAdes) (version 2) | ecosystem: Environmental > Aquatic > Non-marine Saline and...
AGATGTGTGCAAAGCTTCTTCTCCATATTGTTATCGATGATCTTAAACAAATAGAACATTCAGGTTCTGTTGCTGATAAGGAACGATTGTTGCGTAAAATCAATGATGGGTTTTTGACGTTAACGCCACTAGCCCGAAAAAAAATGATTGTTTTTTTAAGTGGTGCTCTTGAAGAGTATGATGATGAAGCAGTTAGTGAAGCTACTGCAAATGTCTTTTCAAAAAAGTTGATTTATCCTCTTACTGCGCAAATTATTGTTGAAGAGGTGAAAGCATTGAGTGGCGAACGAGAGATTGTCGTTGAGCAATTTAGACACTCAGTTCTTACCGGTATTATTAAAGATCTTCATGAAATGCGCGATCGTATACATGAACGGTCACGTCGCTTGGAGCTGGCCTCCGAGATGTTGTGCCAAGAACCGGCTCGATAGCGTTAAGTAAGATGGTTGTTGGGCAAGTAGGATGAAGTGCCAACTTTACTGTTTTGATTGTCTTTTTTGACAATTGAACAAGTTGTTGTGAACCTTTACGCAATATTGGTGAAGCAATTAATAGTCTTTTGCCCTGTGAAAAGGATAAGGATTTTAAAGAAAAGAGAAAACTAATCTTCTAACAAAAGATTGCAATTAAAGTTGTTGCCTTCCTGGGTAATAATAATATTGTTAGGATTTTTACCAACACGTTCTTTCCATTGTTCGAGCCGTTTAATAAATTTTTTAAGTGGCATTCTAAACTCGCTACTATCAGTATTCATGGTAATACAAATATCATTGTCGTATTTACGAATGTACGTTGTATTTGTACTTTCGATTTTTTCTTTAGGATTTTTTCCCCATGTTATAAACTTGTCGATTTCATTAAGATCTATTTCTGATAAAAAATATTCAAAAACTCTCAATTTATGATTATTTTTTTTATTAATTTTTATGTTAAGTGAGGCTTTATCATAAAGTTTTTCGAGAGAGAAGTTTTGTATTAGAGATGGTTGAGAGTTTCCTTTTAAATTTATATTAACGTTCATATTTTTTGTGCATAAACATTGTGAGACGAGAAATATTATAGCTAGTTTTTTCATTTTTTTCCTACAAAGGTTATTTGTGGCCACTCTAGCGCCCTTTTGTTTTTTTGTCAAAAGAGTTTTTATATTTTGTAGGAAAATGTTTGTAGTAGAAATCCTCTTTAAATCTTACACAAATATGTGTGTGATTAAGGACATTGCAGCAAGCTGCGAGGTATAATTCTCGAAATTCAGGGCAAACTCCGGGTCAGGATAAACTCCGGACGGCTGGGAACAAAGCCTAAGGGCCACTTTATGCGAAGACGGATTAACTAATACTGGGAGCCTGTTTAAGGGTCACGTCGCTTTGAGTTTGGCCTCCGAGATGTTGTGCCAAGAACCGCTCGATAGAGTTAAGTAACGTAAGCCGATTTTTTGGCATTGCTAGACCGTGCCCCTCGTTTTCAAAAAGAAGGTACTCGCATGGAATGGTGCGGTCTTTGAGCGCTTTGACAATTTGATCAGCTTCAACTTTGGTGCAACGAACGTCATTTTCACCTTGTGCAACGAGTATCGGACATTTGATTTTATTCGCACTAAATAATGGAGATCGCTCGATAAGCATCTTACGTTCTGTTATCGGATTGCCCATGCGTTTATATAATATTGGTAAAATGGTTTTAAGATATGCGGCGGCTTCAGAAATTCGTGTTAAAAGATTCGAAATACCAAAAAGGTCGATTGCGCAACAGAATACATCTGGTGTAAATGCTGCACCGCACAGCGAGGCATAGCCACCGTATGAAGCGCCCATGATTGCTACACGTTTTGGGTCGGCAATACCTTGGCTTACAGCCCAGTTGACTGTGTCGATAAGGTCATTGTGCATAGCACGACCCCATTCCTTATCGCCAGCATTTAAGAAAGCTTTACCAAAGCCTGCAGATCCACGGAAGTTAACTTGTAAGCATGCATAGCCGCGATTAGCTAAAAATTGTGCATCAGGATTAAGATCCCAGTTGTCACGACTCCACGGTCCTCCATGCACAAGTAATACGAGTGGTAACAAGTTGCGCTTCAACTTGTTATGTTCGGCGCATTGCGGATAGGTGATATAACCATGGATTGTTAGTTTGTCGCGCGATTTAAATGAAATTGGATGCATTTCTTGTAGGGGATATTTATCGAGTTCAGGTTTAGTTGAAAATAAAAATGTAGCTTTTTTTGTGTTTCGATCATAGAGCCACCAGCGTGGAGCGTGTATATCGGAATAATATACAACAGTCCATTTTGAAAAGTCATTTGTAAATCCAGCAACGCCACACTCACCTTGATCAAAAGTTTTGAGTGTTTCAAAATCTTCAGCATATTCTTGATCGAGTAGCACCCGTTCTTTTTTTTCTTTGAGAAACGTTACCCAAAGTGGTTTTTGCGTGTCTGGATGCATTGCAATATTTGCTATATCGTATTCTGGGTCTTCAGCGATAATCTTTTTTTCTTTTGTTGCTAAATCTATTTCTACAAAACGTGTTGTGTTGGCATTTGTTGAGTCGCTCATATAAACCGAGTTATTTTTCGTGAAGCTGATGATGCCAGTAGACATGTTATCTTCAGGCCCCCAACTCATAAACGGTTTCCAGGAATCTTTTTCAGATGAGATCTGTTCAGATGAGATCTGTTCAGATGAGATCTGTTCAGATGAGATCTGTTCAGATGAGATCTGTTCAGGATAATCCTGTTCAGGTGAGACCTGTTCTTTTAAGAAAACTTCGACGCTGCCATCTGGTAAAAAGTGGCTTGCTGCGCGAATGTTGAGCTCATCATCAGTATAATAACCTGCAAACGTGCCGGGATTTTTTTCAATGAGCTTGTATTTGCCGGTAACGATGTCTAAGTGGTACACGTCAAAAAATGCCGGATTTTCTTTGTTCATGCTGATGAGTGCTTCGGTAGGGTGATTTTTACTGTAAGCAGCAATGCCAGCCTTCACGTTGTCCGGTGTAAGTTGTGTAATTTCTTTTGTTTCGAGATCCAGTTTATAGATTTGAGAATTTTCTTTACCGTTTTTATCGTGCGTATAAATAATGTATTTGCTGTCATGTGTCCACATGTGGTTTGCTATGCCGCGATTAGTGTCCTTTGTTAATGCTTGATCATCATCTTGCCCGATTGTTTTTATCCAAATGTTTAGTACCCCGTCAAGTGGGGCTACATATGAAAGCTTAGTTCCATCAGGTGCCAATGTGGGCAAAGCTTTTTCGGGATTTCCGAATAAAACTTGTATGGGAATTAACGATGAATCAGTACTAAATAACGAGCTTGAAAAACAGACAAATAAACTGAGTAAAATCGAAGAAAAACGCATAGAATATCTCCTTACCTTAAAACCTTTTTTTTATGGTAGCAGATCGACAAGAAAAGACAACAAAGATAGTGCTTTTTTATGCGGTTGCTCAGTGCTGAAAAATGATATAGATTATTATTTTGTTGAATATTTTTTGCTTGCTTCCCAAGACGAGACGTGGAAAAGTTTTACAATAACAGACACTTTTGAGGGTTTTTGATTATGCCATTGTTTTCTAAATCTATTCAGGAAATTGATAGTCGTGATGATGGCTTTCGCATCTGTATCATGCGCAAACCACACATGGATAGTTCTTGGGATATATGGATGCCTGTTTTGGCTCCACCCTTACCTTTATTTGAGTCTTGCAAAAAGGGGGAAGTTGATTGGGCGGGTTATGTTGAATGGTTTAGGCGTGATGTTATTGTTGCCAGGAGCGATCATATACGGCTTCTCGCTGATATGGCGAAAGATAATGTTATAACTATTTTATGTTGGGAAAAATCTCCCGAAAGATGCCATCGGAGATTGATTGCCGAAGAAGTTTTACGAATTAATCCTAAGATTGCTGTAGTGATTAAATAAGTAAGTGCAGCAATTAGTATCAATCAAATAATGTTAAAAAAAGTACCCACAATGTTGGAGAACGCCAAACACAGTACACAATAATTCCAACCGTTTTTTCTTTCTGGTAGGCATTACAATAATAGGCTGTTATTTACGCTTGATTAAATCTAATCCCATTAGGAAGCAACCCTAATGGGATTAGATTTCTGAGAACTCTTTTCTATAGTAATAGTCCACGTTCTGCTGGAAGAGTTTGCAACATGAACTCTGTTGGTTGTTCGGTAAATATTATTCGTTTTCCTAAAGCTTGAGCGTATCCAATTTCAATTAAAGCAGAGGCGCCAACATAGCCATTGGATGCGCATACAATTAGAGCGTCACATGAGTTAATCATATTCAAATGGTGCCGTTCAAGTTCCAAAGGCGATAGCCCTTCTTCATCTTCAAAAACGACAAATTCTTGACCAGGATTTTTCGGCGCATCAAAACGTGGACTAAGCACTTCTATTTTTTTTGCATTTAATTGTCTTTTAATCTTCAAAATATACTCTAAATGCTTTCTAAAGCTTCCCGACAAAACAACTTTACGAAATTCCTGGCGCGATATACCATGCGCCATATTTGAATCGGATGGTATTATTTGGCTTACCCCAAAGTGTTTAGCTACTGACTGAGCAATTGCAGAACAAGCACGTGCTCCATGCATCCAAAGAGGATCATTAGGCATAAGATCTTCAAGTTGTTTGAGAGTAATGGAGTGAAATACATCTTGGTTTTTTGCACTGAAATCTTTTAAACTAATTTGATTTGGATGATTGCTATCTTCAAAAATATCATTTTTATTAAGTTTGTAATCGACAAGGCGCATGTAAGTAAGTTCGCCGCCATTGTAAATAGCGTACGGTGTTTTGTAGTTTGTTGCCGGAATACGATTGCCAATTGATGTTACAACTTCATCTAGCGTGTGAGGAGAGCGCGATTCATTAAGGCGAGGAAAATCCTTTAATACTGTCATTACGCCTAGATCAAGATTATATCGCTCCTTAACTGAACCATCTTCCATTACAATTAACTCAGTAGACCCTCCACCAATATTTATGAGTAACAGTGGTACATCTAAATTATATGAACCGGCAAGAGCTTTTTCTAGATAGTGTCCTTCAAGTTCGTGAGAAATAATATTAAAAAGTTGTCCAGTTTTTCTAAAGAATTCATCGGTTAATGAACGCTGAACATTAGCAGTACATTTACGAAATAATGCAGTTGCATATAACTTCAAAGGAATATTTTCATGTTCATGGGCAATTTTATTTATATAGTCAAAAAGATTTTGTTTGTTTTTTTCGGTTATACCCAGCTTAGGATCGAAACCTTCCTTAAAATTAAAGCTTTTTGTTTCAAGTAGATTAAGTTTTTCCTGAGTGGAAAGGCTATAAACTTTTACTGTTGATGAACCAATATCAATTATTAATTTTTTCATTTTTTTACTGTATGAATTGTGTAATAAGTTTTTCAATTAAAGCGGCACATTGCTTTTGATTTGGGATCGTATGCGCAATCAGAACATCTCGTTATAGTAACATAGCTTCCCAAGACGAGAAGTGGAAAAGTTTTACAATAACAGATACTTTTGAGATAGAATATCTCCTCACCTTAAAACTTTTTTTATGATACCAAATTGACAAGAAAAGACAATACAGACAGTATCTTTTTTGTTCCATTGTTTTATCTAAAAAATGATATACATTAAGCTACAATATAATTTTTATAGGAGAATTTCATGAAAAAATGTTTTTTAAGTCTTGCACTTTTAAGTTCTGTTTCACTTGGCTATGCAATGGATGGGGGCGCTACACAAGATGATAAAGCCGAAAAGGCTTGCCAGAGCTGGAGAACTGCTATAACTGCGGTAGTTAACCATAATCGTGTACACAGAACGGAAGGTCTTCGTATTTTTATGAGAAATCTCACAGAAGAGCGTGCCGCAGCCAGTGATCGAGCAGAAGAGTTTAAAAAAGAAAATGAAAAATTTAGGGAAAAAATGGAAGAGCGAGAAAAGCCTACTTGGAAGGGAATTTTGCAGGAGGTGCGGTTGGTGCAGGATTTGGATGGATAGCTAGTAGGGCAATTTGGAAATAATTATTTCAAGCAGGATGCTGGTCGTCGAACAGTGTTAAGAGTTCGTAAATGTGGCTGAAGAGGTGCAAATATGGACTTTTCTTTTCAGGCGTGGCCTGTTCAGGCGGGGCCTGTTCAGGCGGGGCCTGTTCAGGCGGGTTTTGTTTTGTTTGTTGGTGTTTAGCCATCAAGATTGATGGGATGCAGAATTTTGTTGCTTCTTGCAGATGAGTATTAAATTGGTTGATTGGTTTGATAAGGCCGGTCAAACTTATTTCGCCCAGAGCGAGAGATTTTTCAGGGAGTGCTTTTTGGAAATAGCTTGAAAGTAGTGCAAGTGCAATTCCGAGATCTGCAGCGTTGTTTTTTATTTTTAATCCGCCACTGACTTTGAAGAAAATGTCGTGGGCACTTAATTTTATTTTTAGATATTTTTCTAAAATTGCAGCGATCAATATTACATGTTTATGGTCAGCGCCAGTAATAACACGTTGAGGGATACCAAATTTTGATGGAATGGTAAGTGCTTGTACTTCTAGGAGTAGTGGCCGTGAGCCTTCGATGTAACTGATGAGTACAGAGCCGGGAGCGGTATTATATTCACGTAATAGATGTGCATTAATATTTGGAACTTCTTGTAAACCCCGTTCTTCCATATGGAAAAAACCAATTTCATTAATTGAACCGAACCGATTTTTAACAGCACGTAAAATGCGTGTGTGCCATCGTTCTTCACTTTGTAAATAAAAGACGCCATCAACCATATGTTCCAATGTTTTTGGTCCGGCAATATGTCCTTCTTTTGTGATATGGCCAGTTATAAGAACGGCGATATTATGTTCTTTTGCTAATCGCATGAGTTTAAATCCTGCTTCGCGCAGTTGTCCGGTGCTGCCCGGTGATGTTTGTGTTTCTGTGCTGAAACAATTTTGTATCGAATCAATGAAAATCAAGTTAGGTTTTTGTTGTTGTGTAGTTGTGATGATTGCGTCTAAGTCTGCGCAGTCCGAAAATAGTAAATTTTCATCTGTTGCACCAATCCGCCGTGCACGCGAGGCTATTTGTTGACATGATTCTTCTGATGAGAAATAAAAAATACGTTTTTGAAGTGCAATTTTGTGAGCAACTTGCAGCAAAAGCGTTGATTTTCCGATTCCAGGATCGCCGGTTAAAATAATCAGTGATCCAGGAAAGATTCCGCCGCCAAGAACACGATCCCATTCTTGTATGCCACTTTTGATCCGTTGGGTGTTGGTTGTTGGAATTTCATTAAAATGTTGAAGGTTGATTCTTGAAGATATATTCTGTATGGTGCTTTTTTTTGCAGGAGCAGCAATTTCAATAAACGTGTTCCATTCCTTGCACGAAGGACAATGCCCAATCCATTTTACTGACTCGTAACTGCAGGTACCACAGGTATATAAACTTTTTTGTTTCATGCCATAAGTTTATATGAAAAAGAGAAGCTTATGAATATTACTTAGGCAACTTATCTTTGTGATAGGCTAGAATATGTCTGCATGTATCATTTATATCACCAAATAGTATTTCAGATTTGCAAAATGCGCAATTAAAGCCAGATTCTACTTCGTTGATATAGTTTCTTTGGAGGTGCCTGAAGATATGCGTTTTGCATTTAAAGGGTTTTCGACATATAGGGCATATATGTGAAGGCGTCGTTACTGTGTTGGTCGCTTTTGCGATAGACTCTGACTGTATTGTAGGCATATAATCTGTTGATGTGTATTTCTTTTTCTTTTTTGGCAAAGTTTTTTTAATAGTTGGCCTGGATTCAGGGCGCGTTCTTTTATGAGTATATTCAGGGGCAAATGCCTTATCATCAGGAAAAACAAGATTTTCAATCGAAGGCATTGTGGGCCCTAAAATAGTGGATGTTTCGTCGTCTTCCATTGAGTATAATGAGTTGGCTATGCCTAATAAAAAGAATAAATATAAAAACTTTTTCATAAAACTTCTCCATTTATATTTACAGTATATATTAAAATTCTATTTGTCAAATTCAGGGTGCTTGGAGGGCGGTTTTAATCTTTAGGTTTTTTGGTGGTAGCCCACTTCCCATATGAGTGCGTATCTTTTTTTTCGCGCGTCATTATCTTTCAAAGTAGCCTTTCTTTTACTTTCTTTAATTCGTCTCATAGTTTCCGCGGAGACAAGAGTTTTTTCAGATGGAATTGCTTCTCCTGGGTGAGCTCTTTTCATGTGCGCCATGAGAGAAGGGCGGGCTGAGAAAGAAAGAAAGCATTCGGGAGCAGGGCAGCTAAGTCTTGTTTTTTCACGGGAAAGGTAGTTTAAGAGATTGCCTCTACTTTTAAATGCAAGTGATGGGTAGGTCTTAGATATTAGGCTTCCTTTTTTGTCTCGTTTGGCGGAGTAGGCTTCTACGAATTTTGGTCCTAGATATTTTGTTGGGCATAGAACTTGTTGTTCTTCTGCCGGAGGTTGAACTGGTGCTGAAACTTCAGTTGGCTCAACGCGTAATTCGGCGATTCCAAATGGTCGTGATACCATTTTTGGCCATGGCTCTAATGTAGTCGGTTTGGCTTTTTTTAGAGTTCTTTGTTGCTGTAGCGCATCTTGCGATTCTATTCGGCTTCTTACACGTCTAAACGCTGATGGACGTTCGCTTTCCATTGCTGTGATTGAGTTATAACAACTAAAAATACATAAAAATATACAAAGTTTTTTCACGAAAATTCCTCCATTTTTCTTTTTATTGTATCTTATTATTGCACAACTTATTCTATTTGTCAAGTTTTTACGTTTCTAATTGTTGCTCATATTTGCGTGCAAGTGCTGTATAATTTGTTTGTCGATCAATTTCAAAGCAGTCACGACAACGTGCTTCATAACATTCTTCAGCGCCGATTAAAATGAGTGGATCATCAAATTTAGCTGGTTTATGATCAGTGAGTCTTTGTGTAAAGCGTGCTTCTTTGCCGCAGCGCATGCAGATAGCTTTAAGTTTTGTAACGTTATCAGCTAGTGCCATTAGCGTAGGCATGCACCCCATTGGCACACCACGAAAATCGAGATCAAAGCCAGCGACAATAACGCGTTTCCCTTCATTGACAAAAGTATTGATAAGATCAACAATTTCTGCACTAAAAAATTGTATTTCATCAATACCGACAATATCAGTGTGTGGTGTAACAGATTGGCGTATGACTTCAGGATTATCGGTTGCGATTGAGGAAAGTTTGTTGCCGTCGTGTGATGATAAGTATTCAATTTCGCGTCTATCGTCTAGGCTGTGTTTAAATGAGACAATTGACTTGCGTGCATATTGTGCACGGCGCAAGCGACGGATTAATTCTTCTGTTTTTCCTGAAAACATTGAACCACAAATAACTTCTAAAGATCCTTTTTTTTCCTTATTCATGCGTTCCTTTTTTATATCAACTATACATAAAGTATAGCATATATTGGGAAAAGGGTTATTTTTTACAAAGGTTTTATAGCAGTTCTGGGAGATACGTTTTTTGGAGTGTTTTTATTGTTGTTTCTGGACGAAAAACAGAGAACAGCTTACGATATGAGTAATACAATAGTTTAAGTAAGGGGATTCTTAGTGTCTGAAGAGTATATAAAGGTTATTTCATCAGGTCCCTTGCATGGCGAAGTTTCCGTTGCTGGGGCAAAAAATGCGGTATTAGTGAGTATGGCTGCAACGTTATTAGCTGATGGTGAATCGATATTAACAAATGTTCCTATTTCTTCTGATGTGCGCTATATGGCAATATTGTTGCAGTGTTTAGGGGCAGAGGTAGCTCTTGACGAGGAAAGAAAGCTTGTAACGGTTGATACGCGGTCTGTTTGTTGTTTTACGGTGAATCCTGACGTGATGAAAAAAATGCGTGCATCAGTGTTGGTAATGGGTCCATTACTTGCACGTTTTTCGCAGGCGAAATTGGTTTTTCCTGGTGGGTGTTCAATTGGTGCGCGGCCAATTAACTATCATTTAAAGAATTTTAAAAAAATGGGCGTTGAGATTCACTATGTTGATGAGGTTTTGCATGCAAAGACAAAGAAATTACAATCGTGTCGTATTGCATTGGAGTATCCAAGTGTTGGAGCTACAGAGAATATTTTGATGGCTGCAGTGCTAACGGAGGGAACAACGACTATTGTTAACGCAGCACTTGAGCCAGAAGTTTTAGATTTGATTGAAGCTTTGCAGTGTATGGGTGCGCGTATTGTGATTTGTCCGGCAGCAATTATTCAGATTACGGGTGTTACATCGTTGAAGCCTATGAATCATTCGGTGATTCCTGATCGTCTCGAAGCAGGTTCACTTTTGTTGGCTGGAGCTGTTACTGGTGGCGATGTATTTGTTACTAATGCTCGTGCGTATGATATGGATATTTTTTTAATGAAGTTGCAGGAAATGGGTCATAAAATTGAAGTTGGATTGAATGGCAATGGTGTGCGCATTAAAGCAACACAGTTGCCTGAGGCTGTATCATTTAAAACAGGGCCGTATCCAGGGTTTCCAACAGACTTGCAATCTCCGATGATGGTTGCGCAATGCTTAGCGACTGGTACCTGTGAAATTCATGAGACAGTTTTTGAAAATCGTTTTTTACATGTTCGCGAACTGCAAAAAATGGGCGCGCAAATTAAATGTATTTCTGGTTCAGGCCTCGCCTGTTCAGGTGGGATCTGTTCAGGCGGTGCCTGTTCAGTCGGGGACTGTTCAGTCGGGGACTGTGACAAGGTGCAGGTAACGGGAGTTGAGGCATTATATGGGACAAATGTTATAGCTACTGATATTCGTGCGTCATGTGCACTAGTTTTGGCTGGAATGGCTGCCAAGGGCAAGACGGTTATGACAGGGGTCGATCATTGGCGACGTGGATACGATAAGCTTGAAGAAAAACTTGTTGGCTTGGGGGCACAACTCCAAATAGAGACAGGCTATAAAATGTCCCGTTGTTTTGGTCAGGAAATTGCCTTGAAGGAGTAGTTGAAAATAACTGTTCAGGATAAACCTGTTCAGGTTAAACCTGTTCAGGATGGTTCTGTTAAAAAATTGAAAAGGGTGTAGTGGTGTGAAGAGAAACAAAAAATTAATTATAACTTTTTTGTTAGTTACAGTTTTTGCAGTTGTAGGTTTATATTTTTATGGTTTATTGTACTGTCCAAAATGTTTCAAGATTTTAAAGTCTGGTGGTGAATGGGCCAAATCTTTGGTTGAAAAACCATCGCTTTTAAGTCGTGGTGAGGTATTTTCGGAAAAGGATAAATTAACTTGGAGAGAGGTTGAAAAAAAATCTAAGAATGCTGTTGTTCAGGTTTTTGTAGAAGAAGCGGAATTTAACTGGACACAGCCTTATATTACTCCAGAACAAACAAAGGTAACTGGTAGTGGATTTATTATCAACGAAGAAGGTTATTTAATAACTAATTCACATGTTGTTATTTCTGCAAAATCTATATGGCTTCAAATGCCGGATTTGGGGCGTGTTGATATTGAGGCAGAATCTATTGGAATTTGTCCTGATGTAGATGTTGCGTTACTAAAAATTAAAGAATCTGGATTAAAGTTAATTAAAAATAAGTTAAAAAAAGTTCCATTTTTATCTATGGGAAATTCTGATTTAGTGAGAAGGGCGGATAGTATTTTGTCTTTTGGTTATCCATTAGGACAATATTATTTGAAAAATACAATTGGTGTTATTAGTGGTCTTGAACATGTTAATGGTCAAATGTATTTCCAGATTGACGCAGCAATTAACCCGGGAAGTTCCGGTGGACCTTTATTGAATGAACAAGGTGAAGTTATTGGTATTGTGACTGCGGCGATTCCAACAGCTGAAAACGTTGGGTATATAATTCCAATTAACGATTTAAAAATCATCTTGGACAATTTACACGAAACAAAATTTTTTAGAAAACAGAAGTTAGGGTTTTTTTATAATTATACAACATCTGAGCAAGCTTCATATTTAAAAAATCCTGTGCCTGGAGGTATTTATTTGAATGAAATCTTAAAAAATTCAATTTTAGATCGAGCAGGAATTAAAGAAGGGGATATGCTTTATGAAATTGGCGGATACAAGCTCGATAAATTTGGTGAAGCAAATGTTCCATGGTCTTCAGATAAGGTGAGAGTATCGGATATTATGGCAAGATTTAAAGTTAATGATAAGACTGATTTGATTCTTTATCGAAAAGGAGAAAAAATTGCTTGTACGGTGACATTCGCTGATGCGCCGGTTTATCCAATTCGCGAAATTTATCCGGAATGTGAAAAAGTAGATTATGAAATGATTGGTGGCATGGTTGTAGCGGATCTTGTGTCAAATCTTATTACAAGTCTTGTTGAAAAAAATAAATATTTAGTCGAATACAGAAAACCGGAAAATAAAGTTAAATTACGGCTTGTTATCACGCACATTTTTCCAGGATCCAAAATTTATCAATCAGAAGCGTTAGCTGCGGGTGATGTTATTAAAGAAGTAAATGAAATACCGGTTAATACTCTTAAGCAATATAGGCAGGCATTACAAAAAAGTTTGGATTCAGGAGTATTAACTATAAAAACCGAGGATTATATTTTTGTTGTATTTTCCTTTAAAAAAATTCTTAAGGATGAGTTACGACTTTCAAAATCATATGATTACTCAACTACACCTACGGTTACCAAACTTTTGGAGCAAAACAAAATTATCCTGAACAGGTCCCACCTGAACAGGATAATCCTGAACAAGAAAAATTAACATTTATTGACGTTCGAAGCTACTTGTAAGTTCGAGTAATTCTTTTGTTATTTTATCTTGGCGAAGTTTGTTATAATCGCGTTGCATGGTTTCAAGTAGCTCTTCAGCGTTACGTGTAGCGTTATCCATAGAATGGAATCGCGATGCTTGTTCTGACGCAAGAGAGGAAAAGAGCAGTGATTCTATGCTTACTGTCAGATATAACTTTGTAAGCATTTTAAGGATATTTTCTTGGTTTTCTGGCCAAGTATACGCATCAAGTGATGTGGAAACATTTTCTATTGGTTGCATTG
>Ga0208905_1001220_pt1 | contig 12994 bp, 18 predicted proteins | sample AntAceMetag02UKS_FD_184776 | JGI IMG/M metagenome (GOLD analysis project Ga0208905, IMG submission 184776) | Saline lake microbial communities from Ace Lake, Antarctica - Antarctic Ace Lake Metagenome 02UKS (SPAdes) (version 2) | ecosystem: Environmental > Aquatic > Non-marine Saline and...
TTTTGATAACCTGCACCAACCTTAACATTTAATGGAGTATTCAATCTTGCTTTTCCAATATCAGCACCTAAACCTAAAGCGTTGGTAATTATTACTTCTCTTGTAATTGGATTGTAGTCTTTAACATTATCAAATTCAAATCCCATTACCAAAGGAGATAACAAAATAAACATAAATAACAAAATAAAAACACTTGAATGTTTTAAAGTTGTCTTTCTCTTACTAATAACCATAATTCACTTCCTCCGCTTTTCCCATTCTTGAAAACATTATGATCGCACCTGTGATCCCAATTATTGTAATCCATATCGGGAGGTTAAGCATGATCCAATTTGCACCTGTAAACCCTATAAATGTTCCACTCAAAGTTGCATCACTCATAAGTGTTTCATAAGTGTTACTCATCGGCACACTCACAACAATTGCGATGATCACAATAAATAAATAAGGAATAAAGAAAATTGGTTTGGTTGTTACCAAATAAGATCCAATGAAGATACTCAATATCATCCCGCCAATTAAAAACACGGTGATCCAATGTAAAGAACCATAGGTTGTATTAAGAACCCCCATCGTATTTGTTATAACTTGTGAGGCGTTATTGCCAACAGTATCATGGAGATCCATCGTTGCCATTGTTTCCTGCAATTGATCCTCTGCCTCATTTCCGATATAAATAAATACAACAGAAATTAATACAATCATAAAAGCAAATATCATAAATAAGAATAGATCTGTAAATCCTCCTTGTTTATTTTTAACCAATGGCCTCAATATCATTTTTCTCTCCTATCTAAATTAAATTTAATATCTACTTCTCCAACATTCAATAACTTTTTTTCTAATGCATCAAAATTATGATTAATTGAGATCTCTTTTGTTAAATCCCTCATGCTTATCAACTTCCCTTGTTGAATCATAATTGTTTTTTGTAAATTCTTAATCCTTACTTCAAATTCAGGAGCAACTTGCATTGGCACACGCCTTTTAGTTACCACTAAACCACCCCTTTTTCTTTTTACTTGTCATAGCAAAGGCTGTTTCTGTATCCTCACCTTTATCAATTAGTTTTTGGAAGTGTTCATTATAGGTGTGGATATAAACAATCCATGCAACACTCAAAATCATCATAGGCAATACTGCAATTGTTAATACCAAAAACATGATATGGAATATCCCTGTTAAAGCCATGCTACTTAATAAACCATCAATTCCAATTTGCCATGCACTAAAAGTAATTAATATTGCTAAAACATGACTAACCCAATATAAAATAAACTTCCCCATATAGCCATCAATATTAAATAATGCGAACAAACTTATAAATAATAATAAAACTAAAATTCCTAATAAACCAATAATTATCGTTGCTCTCCCTTCATCAATATTAAGGCCTCCCTCTGTAAAATAAATTGATCTTGCCTTTTGACCGCCAATTAATCCATCTGTTGCTACACATTTAATTGCAATATTATGATAACCCTCTGTAAAATTCCCACTTGTAACTTTAAATCTAAACGCATTATTTGTATATGTTGGGTTTTGATGTGTTAAAATTGAATTACCTTTCATATCTAATAAACCAAAACTACAATTAACAGATTCATTCGTTAAAATTATACCATTACTTTTATTAAAAACTTGCCAATTAAATATATGATCTTCATACACTTCAAATTGTGATTGTGTTGGTGAGAAAATCACTAATCCTGTATCAAAATCCAAACTAATATCTGTTATTGGTTTAACGGCACTTACAAAAGAAAACATTAAGAAAACTAAACATAACACTCCAATATAATATTTCTTATTATACATATTTACCCGCCACATACCGCATTGGATTTAATATTCCTCGCTGTTTCTGTTGGCCTCCACCCTGCATTTGTTGTTGCATCCCCGCACCCATAGTCTGATGTGTATATTGTTGTTGTATCATCTCTCTCAACGATCTTCTTTCCCCGCCATCCTTTGCCCTCGCATAAGATCCATAAACTAAATTAACAACATTCATTACAATTGTTGCATACTCCTGCCTCTTTTCTTCGGTATCCATTCCCATCTCCTCATACTTCATAAAAATAAAATCTGCCAACTTCTTCCCATAATCTTTCATGATCCGATTAATATCACTCATTTCATAATCACCCAAAATAATATGCCTGTTAATATAATTCTGCAACTCCAACATAATCTTCCTGATCCCCTCTTGATTGAGGGGGTTGTTTTCGGGATGAGGGTTTGCCTCCCAAATCTTCATACCATCTTGCCAAACAACAACATCACCTTTCAAAATATGTTCTGTTTGTTCTAATAAATCATTTAACTCTAATTGGTATCTTGCAATATCATCCATTCTTCCCGAAGAAAATGCGGAGGTTTGTGAGTTAGATCTTGGATCTATTTTGGTATTTACACCGCCTTGTAACTCCTCTTTCTCAATTTCGCCTATGGCTTTTGATATATCTTGATCAGAATAACCTTGCTTTTTTAGATCCTGCACATCAGATTGAGTTAATTTAACTGCCATCGAAAGTATCACCTGTATCCATTGTATCCAAACAACACATCCAATCTTTAAAAATCTTTCTTACCACTTAATTTTCACTCCTTTTCTTATTTCCAATCCTGTTTGCATCTTTTCCATCTTTTCCATCAATTTTTTAACACTTATATCTTCCGTTAATCCTAATGATCGGGAGGTAAAGTCAGGCAAAAAGGCCAACTCATTAAATCCTTTATATCCTTTCTTCTTTCTTGCCTTTGATATCTTCTCTTTTAGGAATGGGAAAATAATATTTTTAATTGGAATCTTCGGGATTTTAGGGATAGGAGGATTTGTTATTATTGGACTAATTAATGAGGGAGTTGCGATTGGTGATAGATTTAATATTGATTTTAATTCAGTTTTTAATGCAGGAGATGTTTTTAATGCGGGAGATGTTTTTAATGCGGGAGATATTTTTAAATCCATCTTCATTAAATTATCAATCTTCAAATCAGATTTAAAACTCATATCCGATTTTAATAAAACATTGTTTTTCAAAACTGCTAATTGTCCTAACTGTAAAAATTTGATTTTGGGTGAGTGAGTGAGATGTTTTACTTTAATTATATCCTTTAATTTAAAAGTTTTGATTTGTTGTGGGGTTATATCAAACTTCAATTGATTTTGAGTTACTGTTTTCATATCAAACCCTCCAAATGATTGTTCATATTGGCCTGTTCCTCTATATTTACTTATCTTAACCCCTGTATTTCTTGCGGAGAAGTCATCCAACTTATCAATAACTTTGGTTAGATCGCTTGATACGGCTTTTGTTTTTCCAATTTTTGTCGTTTTTGTTGCAATATCGTCTATCTTGTCCGCCATATCATCCACAAAAGAATAAGAAAGCGGAGTTTTTTTACCGCCAATATTATATATCTTTCCCGATGGTTTCCTCATATCAATAATCTTTTGGTATAATCTCGTATCTGCCTTTGCAAATGTGCTTGTCTTATCAAAAGGGAAGATTTTTTGTGATTGTGTTACGGATTTAATATCTTTAAACTTTGCACTATCATCCCAAAACATATTGCCAAATTTATCTTTCCCTAAATATTCATAACCTTTCTGTGTTGCACTCGCTTTACTCTTAATCACGCTAACACCATAATCATAATCTTTAAATTTAACGATCTTCCCACTTTTTAATATTGATAATCCAATCCTTGTTTGTTCTTGAAATGCATAAACAGATGATTTTAATGTAACAGGATCTTTGATCATAACCAACTTTCTTTCTATATCATAAACATCTCGGATTGTTTTTGCACCCCTTGTCTTGATCCCTAAATTTTTATCAACTGTGATAACGGGTTGCTTTGTTAAAACATTAAATTGGCCTGTCGCCTTTATTCCTTTAATATTTAAAAATCCACTTCGCCATTGTTCAATTACTTTCGGTGCGGTATATCTTAATGTTTGTGTTGCTTGTGATGGAGAATAACCATATTTTGTTAAAAGTTTATACGCCTTTTGATAATCGGTTTGCCTCCCAACTTTAAATAATCCTTTTATACTTGAAAAATAACTTTTCGTTCCTGATGTTAGTGTTTGTTTGATCCCATAACTTCCTGTTTTGAAGTCAAACGCACCACCAACTTTATATGATTTAATATTAGGCACTCCCCTATATATTGCATTACTATCCATCGTTACAAATTTCTTTGGCACTCCTAATTGTTCCCAAAACTTATTTGATAAAAGACGGCCTTTTGTTGTTACGATTGTTCTCCGTCCTGCCGATCCATATTGAGATAATTTCTTGCTTTCAAACACTATCTTATTAACCATGTTTTTATCTGTGATAATCTTATAATCTTTTCCGATTGATCCATGTGATTTATAACTTCTTACGGGTGATTTTATATTAACAGTTTTAACAACAGGCCTACCTAAATATTTATACGCACCATAACCCGCAAAGGCCAAAGATGTTCCCAATAAAACCGCACCACCAAATGCACTTGTTGGAGTTGCATCAGGTTTGAAAACTTCATAAGCACCATAACCCGCACCACCTGTCAAAACTGCAACATTGACTGCATGTGCAACTGCGGGGGAGATTCCTGTTACCGCACCATAAGTCACAACCACACCACCAACAACTGCTGTTGTTTCGATCAATTTCTTTGGAGTTTGCACTCTGCTCAATGCAAAGTCTCCCAAACCATAAGCAAATTTTTGTGATCCATATTTCCATGTTGCAACTGCAAAATCCAATGCACCAAGATTTTTTCTGCTTGTTGCGAATTTTATAGTCTTTTCATAATCCTCACCATATTTTTCTGTTAATATTTTATAACTGTCACTCTCGAGATATTTTGTCTCTGCTTGTTCGGGAGTTATGTCTCCATAGATAATATCCTTTGCAACAACATCCTCATATCTTAACTGATTTTCATCCGTGTATTTTGTGTTTAACTCATCAAGGATCGGTGCAACCTTTTCATGCTTTGACAATTTAAAAGAAACTGCATCAGTCTTTGCACCCAACCAATTTCTCCCTTTTTCGATCAGATCTGAAACACTAAACTCATATTTACTTTGCCAATCTGCTGATCCTTTTGATAAACTCAATCCAAAAGGAGTGATCACCAAATCTCCCTGAGGGATCTTTTTATAAAGATCTGCAACAAACTTTGATTCATTAAATTTCTTATAATCACGATCAACGGGGGCAGAGACAAATGTTGGTTGATCTGATTTTGTTCCTTGATCAACATATCCCGCAAAATCAGTTGTTGGGATATAAGTTGTTCCTCCGACTGTATGTGCTGTTGGTTTTGTGATAGGATTTGAATAAATGTTTTTTGTTGATCTTTCTTTGACATAATCAACATAAGCACTATCTTGTGATTGCTTGATCAACTGCGCCTCTGTGAAACCTGTCTTTGCATAAGGAGTGACAACATTTCCCGCCTTATCCTTATAGATCCCAACACTTGATCTAAAACTATAATCCTTTCCTGCGATCTTAATTTTTTGTTGTTGTGGAGCAGAGTAACCTATCTTTTTTAAATTAGTTACATCAACAGGTGCATTAATCTTATATTTACTTCCACTCACCCAATCTTTTGTTTCAGGATTATAAAAACCTGTTTGAATTGCTTGTGGTTGTCCTTTAAAACTTTCTTTAATAACCTGCGGTTTATAACCTGCATCAATTAATTCTCTTTCCTCAATTTCTTTGTTACGATCAAACTTTCTGTTTTTATTACTTGCCTCTTTCTTATTCTCCTCATAATTTGAAAGATCATCGGCGTATTGGTGAATATCATTAAAAGTAACATCTTTGTTTTGGTTTAACTGATAAACTCCCTTATTCAAACCCTTTTTATAACCTTCCCATTTTGCCTCCCGTTCTTCCAATTGATCGTTTGCCTCATGGTTTCTTTCTCTATAATCTTTTTTCGCATTTTTTCGGCCTTTCCGTTTATCTCTTGCATAAGTTTCCCTTGAAGATTGTATTTGTTGATCGTATCTTGTTTTTGCGGAGGCGATCCTTTCATTTGCATAAACAATCTTTTCTTGCACGGCAATTTTGGTTGCATCAATCCTTGCGGTTTTATCAGATCGTAATGTATCGGGAGTTGAAAACCATGTTTTTAAACTTGGATCTAAATCAGTATATTTCTGTTCGTATTCATCAATCGTTTTAATCCCCTCAAACTCCTTTTGCTTTGCCGTTGCTCTTGTTTTTAACTCGTCAAATTCCCGCCTTTCTTTTTGATATTGTTGTCGTGATTTAACTATATCCGTTCTCGTTACTCTTTGAGTTTCACCACCATTAATTTGCTGTGATAATTTCACCATGTATAACTAACACATAACTCATATATAAAATTATGTATAAACAAACATTTATATAAATAGTGTGTGTGTAATTATCATGGTTAAACAAGGAGGAGATATTGGAGGTGAGATTAATCTTGGCACAGATACTTGGAATGTGGCCGATGGTTACACAAAATTAAAGATTCTCCGTCAATTAATCATGCTTGATCGTTGGGAAACAACTGCACAGTTTGGAACAGAGGAGATTGATGAGGATAATATTTACAACAACAATCAGATAAAAAAGAGGAGAGTTGAGGGTTTAGAAAGATTACACTCAACTATTAAACAATTGTTAAGTAATGTTTTATTCTCAATGAAAAAGGATGATGTTACAAAAATAAAAGATTTAATTGGGAGAGTTGATAGTGCGGGAGAATTTATACCAAAAATGTTTGATGAGAAAGAAGATGTGATTAATCATGAGATTACTTTTGAGATCAATGAGGAGTTGTTTAAAAAGATATTGGAAATCTTATCGGATGTTAAAGAAAAATTAAATACTCCACTTAATAATGCAGGATTAATTTTTAGGCCGTCGGAAGAAGTTGATTTGGATAAAATTATGGGGAATATTATTGAGAGTGGTTAAATGGGAAGAAAAATAATAAGATGGAATGTAACAAAAATGGTTTGGATGATCCAACAGATTTTGCAAAATAAGTTTGATTGTTTTATTGTTATAGAGGGGAATAGAGGTTTGGGGAAATCAACTTTGGCGATCCATCTTGCACGGAAGATCTCAACCGCTATGAAAAATCAGGAAGTAAAAGATTATCACTTTACTTGGAATAATAGTTTGGTTTATACACAGAAAGAAACAAAACATTTTCTTCACTCATGGAGGGAAATAGGAATAGTTGATGAAGCAATCAATGTAGCATTCAATAGAGATTTTTATCAACAGGATCAGAAAGATATTATTAAATTAATCAACATGAATAGGGATCATTGTAACTTATTTATTGCGTGTGTTCCTGCCTTTCAAACACTTGACGCACAGGTAAAAAACTTATGTAAGATAAGGATCACGGTTGTTCGTCGTGGAATGTGTATTATTCAAACTCCTAACCAAACTATTTATATTAAAGATAAATGGGATACGGCAACCAATGAGAAGATTGAAAGGGAGTGGTTGAAGAAAGGTAAAACAAATCCACAATACTCACGACTTACTACATTTAGAGGCCTTATGAAATTCTCTGCGTTGAGTGATAGGGCGGAGGGGATGTATCAAAAGGTTAAGGATCGTAAAAGAAATCTCGTTGCAAAAGAGGAGATGGGAATTATTGATGATGATAAGAAAGAGAAAGATCCTGTTGCAATTATAGTTGAAAGAATGAAAGAGGGGAGGGTTAGAAATCAGGCATTTCTTGATGGGTTTGCAGAGGGGCATGGATTTGTTGCAACTACTTTCTCGGAGAAAGTGAGGAGATCATTAAAGAAGACGGGAGATAATACGACACTCTCCTCTTACTTCTGGGATAAGAAAGGAGTTAAGATAAACAAGGAGGCCTTGTGTTAGAGTTCGCACAATCCATAAGAAGTTCGCACAATCCAGCTTGGTTTACGAGCCATATATGAGCCGTACAGCCCTTCTACGACCACTTTACGCTCAAAGGTTCGCACAATCCACAAGAAGTTCGCACAATCCAGCTTCACTCTCATTTGTTACTACCCCAATGTAATAGTTGAATTATGGAGAAAAAAACAAATCTTTTAAACCCAAAGGCATTTCTTATAAGGTGCATTATAGGAGGGGTTTTAGAAAAATTATGGCAAACCAAAATGAAAAAATAGTGAATGAAGGGGGTGATATTAAAAGGTTTTTTGATTATATGAGAGATATAAAGGGCTTTTCGGATAGCACCTTGTATCAATATATGAATTACCATAAACTATTCATGGATCAGGAACTCACCCAACAAAACATCACAAAATTTCTTAACAAAAGAAAAAATCATAGTGTTGTGAGGGGTTATATGATGGCTTATTTGGGTTTTCTTGGGAAGAAAAGAGAATTTGAATTGCCAGAAAGAAAAACAGGATCAAAGAGAAAGAAATTGCCTCAACTTCTTTCCACAGAGGAGATCAAAACACTCATTGATTTTGCCTATAAAACCAACAAAAAACATGGAATGATGATTGAAGTGATTTATTATGGTGCTTTGAGGCGTTTTGAGTTAGGTAAAATCAAAGTTAATGAGATTAATTGGGAGAAGTGGTTTGATGATACAACACAGTTTTGTGAATTTAATATAATAGGAAAGGGAAAGAGGGAACGAACAGTTATGATGCATCCCCGATCTGCCAAACAAATCCTTGCTTTTCTACTCAAAAGTGATCACTTATATCCAAACATTCCTCCTGCGGATCTCCTAAAAACAATAAAGGCATTGGATATAAATTTATTTAAAATAGATGAAAGATGGATTTATGAAAAGGTGAGGGTTTTTGCGGAAAGATGTTTAAACCGATCCATCCGAACACATCAATTAAGACACGCAAGGGCAACACACTTAGAAGAAAGTGGTGTATCAATTAGGGATATTCAAAACTATCTTGGCCATGCAAACATAGGAACAACGGAAATATATTTGCACTCCGATCAATCCCACTCATTACAAAGAATAAGGGAACTTACAAAGATTTAAAAACTGAAAAATAGTAAAAACATATCACCTCCTTTTTTAAAGGCCAAAGTAAGTGATTATCTGTGCCTCACAATACGGGAGGAGTATAATCACTCGCTTTTAATTATAATAAAAATAGTAAGTTATTAAATATTTGTATCCAACTATAAGATCTTATCAATCCTTAATGTTGGCACATCTTTCTTTGCCGTTGGCGAAAAGGCCTGTGTTTTTCTAAACACGATCTTTTTTCCAATCATATCTTGTGGGCTTTTAACTTTTAATTCATCGCACTTCTTTGCATCAGTAACATTAACATCATATGTATATATTCTTTCGTTGCTCTGCAATTCTAATCTTGGCCGATTATCATCAGAGATCTCGGCATTTGTGCAAACAAATTCTTGATCTTCTTTCTCAATATCATCAACTTTTAAAAAATTAGATCCTAAAAATCCATCCCAACTTGTTGTTTTCTTTTCCATTCTTTTCTTTTCCTCCTATTGTTTAGTTATTGTCCTCGCCTTAATTGGCATGACTATAAATGGCGAAGAAAGGGGCAACCAAACTACGCCATCAGATTTTGTATCTATGATTATTAATCATAAACACTATTTAAAGATTATTATAATCAACCCGATAACCACCCTATGCCATCATTACAATAACACATTTGAGCTGTTTTCTCTGAATAATATTGGATAGGATCTTTTAAACAAACATAACTCTCACTTTTCAACCAAATAACTAAAAAGATCATAAAGGCAATCAAGCCTACGATAAGGCCGATATAAAGAATTGTAAATAAAGTTTGTTTATTTATCTTGGCCATGATTTTCTTTCTCTGTTCAATTTCACTTGGCGGTTTTTTTGCCATGATCAATCAATAGTTGTGTAATTACTTTTAAAACATCAACTTTTTCCCTTTCAATTATGATCCTTTCTCTCCTATAAATTCCATCATTTTGTAAAATTCCAACTTCTTGTTCAATTGGGTTTTCTGCAACTTTTGGAACTTCTGTAACTTTTGGAACTTCTGCAACTTCCTTATCATCATCTTCATCATCTTTAATCTCTGCGACTACTTCGGGGATCTCCTCAACCTGTGGGATCTCTGCAACGGGCTTTACTTCCTTAACAACTTCCTCAACGGGTTGTTTATTGTTGTTCATCCTTGCCATTAGTTTTTCAACATCACTCATTTTCTTTATACCTCCTTTGTAATTCGTTATAAATATATGCGATCTCTTTGGCCTGTGATACATCTCCGTATCCACGCATTAAAATTGTTTTAATAACTTCCTCTTTGCTTATATTATTCTCAATATCTTCACTCAAACTTTCAACTGCATCAGAGTTAAATGGTTTTTTCCTAACTTTATATTTAAACCAATATTTAAAATCAGGAAAGATTTTATTAAAAAATATTCGTATCCAATACACAAATCCCAATAAAAGAAAAAGGCAAAGAATTGTGAGGCCTAATTCTTTAAAAAATATTATCCAATCCATTTTTCTCTCCTAAACAAAACCATAGCAAAGGCGGGAACAACTCCCTGTATATTCGGACATTTCATATTTTCATAGGCAACGATCCGATCAAACAACGCACCAATTTTATCCGCAATATTACTCCATTGATAAAAGATTACAACCATTGAGATCGCCACAACTAAATAAAAGATTGTATAAGTTACTAAATTTCCATACTTCTCCCACCATGATTTTTGATCCGAAAACCTCTGCTCTAAAATATTACTAATCGCAATTCTTTGGGATCTCATATCTTGTTGAAGATATTTAACTCCTGCTTTTTTCATCTTCTCATCAATATCGGGGATCTCAAAGTTGATCCACTCCCCATCTTCTCTCTCAAAATAAGAATATTCATTTGGTGCGGATTGTAATGATCCAACTCCAATATATTTTTTGGCCTTTGGAACATACCACAATTTATCACCCGCCATACTAATATTATAATCCATCGCCTTATATTCTGCAATCTTGATAACCCTTGATCCTATTTTTTTATATAAAGGAATTTTATATTTCATCCTCTTTTTATTCATATACCAAAAGATTATTCCTCCGATAACACCCACAACTGCGAGGGCTAAAAAGAAAATTAATAAAGCATATCCTATTTTTCCAACTGAAAAACCCGCAAACTGACTACTCAAATTAACCGCATCAGCCATTATTCTTCATCCCTGATCTTCTCAATATGGCCACAATTACGGCATACAACAGATCTATCTTTTATTCTAACATAAGTAAAAGCACTCCCACACTCTTTACATCTCTTTTTTAGATTTTCCATTTTCTTTTAAAGTTTCCTTTGGTTTTATATTTGGATATTCGCCAAACATCTCATCAACTGTTGGCACTCCACCTTCAAATTCTCCTAAATCTTTACTCAACATTCCCTTTAACTTATCAATTCCACAAACATTCGTCAACATTCCTGATCCTGTTAAACCTGCAAATAATTTCTTTGCCTTTTCTTGAAAAGATTTTACATTGTTTTTTGCCTTTGCCAAAACTTGTTTGTTATAAAATTCAATCCAACAATCAAAATGAAAGTAACTTTCATCTTTTGTTTCTTCTTTCTCGTATGTGCCTAACAATACAAACTTATCTTCGGACAAAGTAATTTTATTATTACAATATGAGCATTTTGTCATGTGTTATTTTTTCCTCTCCATGATTAATCCACACACACACACTATATTTAAATGTTTTCATTCTTTTTGTAAGGCGAACTTCGGCTTAATATCTATTATAAAGATAATAAACAATATTCCAATTATTGATAATGAGTTAAAAAGGATACATAATCCTAATAATTCTATTGTATTCATTTTTTCACCTCCACTTCTTTTAATTCATGTAATGCGAACTGCTCTACTAAACATATAGTATCATTATGGTCTCCATTATGGCAAACTAAACAAATTCCTATCTTCTCAAATCCTCTACCTTTCCCCATACCAACAGAATCATATCCAAAATGGATTATTCTTCCATCCTCATTCAAAACTCTTTTCATAATATTCTTTATCTTAGTAAGACTTCCAACATATTTCCCATCATATTTTTCTCTTGATTTTCTTAAATTATATGGTGGGTCAAAAATTATAGTATCAAACTTCATATTAGTATTTTTAATAAATTCATAAGCATCTCCAACAAAATCAGGATTAAATTCATCTGATATATCAACTCTAAATTCATCACAATCCATTTTTGTTTGACCTGCAAATAAATTAAGAACCTTCCCATAACACCAATCTTCTGTCCATAGTTTTAACTTTGGTTGTTCAAAAGTCCATTTCTTTGGTGGTTGTGCTAAATATGTAAATTTAACCATTTGTTCTTTTTACCTCTTTAATTATATCTTCTTGAGTTATTTCTTCGCTATTATTTAAATAGTTACAAAAATCTCTTATAGCCTTTCCATAATCATTTAAATCATCATAAGCATAATTATAAATAATCTTTTCTATTTTTTCTATTTTTTTATTCATTTTCCACCCCCTTTTCCTCTTTGACATTTAATGCGTCTTTAGTTTTCTCTGGGAGAGTTTTTTCTTTGTTTAACTGATTAGGTTTTACTTCTTCAAATCCAATCTTAAGTATCTTTCCACAATCTTGACATTTATACAAGTGAGTAGATTTCCAACTCTCTCCTCTTTCATATAATCGTTTTTTGTTTTTGTGTTTGCATGTTTCCATTGTTACATTATGTATACATTCCCCTATTTAAATGTATCGTTTTTCGTTTGCTCATTCTAGGTAGTCCTCATTTATTTCTTCTAATTTATTAACTCCAAATCTCGCTTCATACTTTTCAAAATGATGTCTTCTTTCTATGTATTTATCTGCAAGAGCTTCATTCATCCAATATGGAGCTTTGATACTATGTGGTTGTCTATATTTTGGTTTCATTCTGACTTCTCCTTCCTTGACTTTGGCGAAC
>Ga0208905_1001221_pt1 | contig 12988 bp, 28 predicted proteins | sample AntAceMetag02UKS_FD_184776 | JGI IMG/M metagenome (GOLD analysis project Ga0208905, IMG submission 184776) | Saline lake microbial communities from Ace Lake, Antarctica - Antarctic Ace Lake Metagenome 02UKS (SPAdes) (version 2) | ecosystem: Environmental > Aquatic > Non-marine Saline and...
ATTGAAAAGTATAAGGACGAAATACCATTTGTAACAACTATAAGAAAAATAAATAAATATTATTCATTAACATAAACAAAATGGAACCACACAAATACAGAAAGAGCGAAAGCAACAACAGCCCTTTGTTAGTCGAAAAAACACAAGGCGGGATACTAATTCGCTTCGATATAGAAGAAGTACAACGAGAAGAAACCACGATGTTTGAATATAAGGAATTTTGGTTTGATTTAAAAGCCACTGATATTGAAGAAGTGGTAAACGAAAAGGGTTTTATTTTAACTGAAGATTATAAAAAATTATTGAAATGAAAAAGTTAATTTTAATCAGAGGTTGTTATCCAAGATATAATCAAGAAGTCAAAAAACTTAAAGGAATTAATATAAAAAAACCAAAAGAATGATATATTTTTTAATATTTATATTTGCATTAATTTATCTTTTATTCAACGAATTAGAAGATGAAAGCATAAAAAGCAATTGGGAAGGTGAAAGACCATTTCTAAATGCTGATATATCTTGGCGGAATAAATGGAAATTAAACAAAGTAGGAAATATTATTATTAACGAAACCCGACATTGGTATTATTTCGGATTTAATCCTAAATATATTGAAAGGTTTTATTTAAGCTCAACAGTTTTAGTTTTCACAACAGACGGCGAACATTTATTTCAAATTATAAAAAATATTGCTATCTTAGCAGGGTTTTTCTTAATCGGATGGCAATATGGATTAGCTTGGTTTTTAGGAAAATCGCTTGGACAAATTATAAAAGAAAAAATTAACTGGTTAAATTAACATAATGGCAAAAAATAAGAATAAAATGATTACATTGAGAAATCTTTATTATAAGATTAAGTTTTATTTATTTGGTGTTTCTAAAGAGCCTATTTATGATAAGACTAATTCTTATATTTACGATTATTTTAAAACTTTATCTGTTGGTAAAATATCTCAGAACAAAAGATGGAGAAATGGACTTCCGTGGGAACATTATGGAGTATATAAAGGTAGTGATCCTAAAAGAGTTTTTATTAAAGATAATAAACTTAATTTAGTGGTTGATTGGAATAAAGATTATAATTGTCCTACTAGAGGATTACTTTATTCTAATTTTGATATTAAACATGGTATATTTAGAATTAGAGCAAAGGTTAGTAATATAGATGGTATAGGAAGTGCTTTATGGACATTTGGAGATAATGGTATGCCAGAGATAGACATTCTCGAAACCTGTGGTCAGCGTTGTAAGAAGATTTCTAATATACATCATTGGGGTTATGACTATGAAAAGAAACTAGGTAAAACTTCAACTCTAAACAATAGTTTATCCAGTTCTAATTTTAAGCCCTCTGAGGAGTTTTATGTTTACGAAATAGAGTTTACACCTTATAAGATTATTTGGAGGATTAATGGAGTAGTTACAAAGGTAGAGAAAAGAGGTATCCCGACTAACAAACAGCATTTGATTTTATCTGTTTGCCAAAGCGAAAGATGCGGGAATAGTAAATTTGAAAATTTAGGTATTTATCCATCAGGAATGGAGGTTGATTGGGTAGAGGTTATTAAATATAAATAAAATGAATACAGAAGGTTTAAAAGATACATTAATTCTTATAGCAGGTTATATAGTATCATTAATCACATTAGTAGGGGTACAGGATATTTTAGGAATAGTGGTTGCTTTACTGACTTCTGTTTACTTAATTGTGATAATTTATCTGAAATTAAAAAAATATTTTAAGCATGAAACTAAAAGAAATAAAAAAAAAGGTTAAGGCGGTAAAAGTAGGAGTAAAGCAAGTAAAGAAGCCAACTCCTAAATGGATACGTAAAACAGGAACGGCATTGGTTTCAGTTGGAAGTGCCGGTAGTGCTTTATTTATCCAATTAGGGATGCCAAAAATCGGTATCATTTGCGCTTTGTGTGGATTAGCAGGAAAAGCAATTACTATATTTTTCGGAGAATGAAAAAATGGTTTAAGAAATTAACAAAGAATTTTAAATTCACATTCTCAATAAACAGTAGCTTGCAAGATGCGAGTGAAAAACAAATAATTATTAATCACAATATAAAAAAATTAAAACATGGCAAAATTAGAAAAAGGAATTTTAAGCAGAAAAGCAGAAAAAAAGATAGGTGGAACTTATCTTGACGACCTTATCAGTGCAGGTATATTTGAGGTATTTGATGGCACAGCATTTACATTTGCAATAAGAACAATTGATGACCGTTTCGGTTCATTAATACCTGAGCCACATCAAACGAAATTACGTGATTTAATTGACACAGTTGTAGTCGAAGAAAAATACGATGAATCTATTGACGAGGCTTGTGCTTATTTAGATATTGTAATTGACTTACCATTTATCGAAGATGAAGCAGAGGCAGATGTTTTTAACGGACTTGCTATGCTGATAAAAGGTGTTTTCAAAACAATACGTAAAAAAAAATAAAAGAAGCTAAAGTTTCCAAAGTAATGAACGAAATAAGCAAAATAATTGTAGAAAAAGCTAATAGTTTTATTGGCATGGAAGAAGTCCCTGGCAATTTAGACTTTAAAGATGATGAGTTTAGAGAGTTGATGATTAGTGTAGGTTGGGAAAAAGGTCAGGCTTGGTGTTCTTATTTTGTGGAGTTAGTTTGGAAACTTGCTTATGTTGAAAGGGATCCCACTTTTGCTAATAAACTTGATTTGGTATTCAATGCCGGAGCAATGGCAACATGGAATAACTTTAGAAAGTCAAAAGAGTTTGTAAATGACAATCAACCATCTTTAGGATGTATAGTTATTTGGCAATATTACAAAGATGGCAAGCCAACATGGATGGGTCATGCCGGAATAGTAGTTGATTTTGACTTAACACATTTCATGGCAGTAGAAGGGAATACAAGCAAAGCAGGAAGTAGAGAAGGATTGATCGTTGGACTAAATAAAAGAAAATATAGTTTTCTCCCTAAAAAGAACGGATTAGTATTAAAAGGTTTTATTCACCCTCGAATTATATAAAATGGCAACACAACTAACAATAACATATCTGGTAAATGATTTGTTTGACATCGTTCAAGAGGAAACCTTGAATATTGCCAATATAGCAAATGCAGGACAAGTGGATAATATCGCAATCACAAACAACGAAACAGGTATTTTCCAAAGACTTTTGAAGCAAGGAGCCAATGATGCATTCAAAGTATTCTCTGTATTATGTAAGGTACTTGCTGACGGAGATGTGCCGATTGCATTAGATTCTCTTGAAGGTATGGTGGCAGTTCCAAAACTCGTCTATAATCTCGTGCCTGCCGAATCAGTTAATATTCCCATTTACACACCTATTTTCACTAATAAGCTCCAAGACACAATAATTAAGTTTATTATTGTAGAGTGGCTTAGGCTAAAAGGAGAGAGACAATGGGCAATCGAAAAACAAGAATACCTTGAATTAAAAAAGGAATTGAAAAGCTGTGCATTCCACACACAAACTCCGGTAGTCAGAAAACAAAGATTCTTATAACATTAAAATTATATTAAAATGTATGCAAAAAATGTAACACCAACGCCACATGAAATATTATTCTACCAGCAAACGGATGATTATTTCAATTCAATAAAATTAAGAACGGAGTACAGAGCAAGAAACCTCAAAAACCAAGCAGGTGAAAGTCAGACTGATGATCTTGCATTATCAGAAGATGAAAATGACGCTTTTTTAATTTTACTTAAATCAGCAGTATATGATGTTGCTAAGGTTGCCTTAAAAATGACAAGAGGAGTGACTAATGGTATATATTACGATAAAACTATAACCTACACTCCTGTTAGTCTTAGTATTGAGGTTACAAACGCCAATGGATTTAATATTGTGGATAACAAAGCTTATAACACAAACTCTCTTAATTACGTGGATGTAAAAGCAATAGAATGTATTAATTACCATATCATGCGAGGTTGGTACCGGATGGTAGGTCTTGATGAGGAAATAAAGAAATTTGAAGGTATGTATAATATCGCAAAAGCAGAATTGATAAATGGACTATTTGATTTAAGAAAACCTTTGTTGTCGTAATATTTTTCATAATTGGTTTCTCTTGTTTTTTGGGGAAGGGGGTGGCTTTGCTGCCCCTTTTTTTTGTTTATACTAAAATATTTTCAAAATAAACACAAAATAATTAGGATATTCAAGATACTTGACATATCTTTGCTGTCTAATCAATAAAACCCTAAAAGTAATAATTATGAAAAACACTAAAATAATAAAAAAATCTATTGAGTTTCCTGAAGAAATATTCATACCTTTAAAGATATTGGCAGCAAAAGCCAATAAGAACTTAAAACTTTACATTAAAGATTTATTAATTGCTCACGTAAAGAAATAATGGACTTAATCGAAATAATCGGGTACGTGATATACTCAATAGGTGTAGTGATTTTATCGGTTTATTCCGGTATGAAACTATACAAAGACATTAAAAACTCTTAAAACGTCTTAAAATGGAAAAATACGACATGAAACCAATAGTTAATTTAATGGATAAATCTATTAAAAAACTGAACTCAATTAAAACTATAATGGATTATAGAAAAATTGACAATATCGAAGTAGGCGGAATAAATACAAAAGATTATCCTGACTTCTGCGATGCTTTTATTGCAAGTGCTGATTATAATGGCGAACCTATGACGGAAGATCAACTAAACGAAATCAACGAAGATAGCGATTTTGTTTACGAATGTGTAATAGAACATTTAAACTAAAATTATGGAAAATCAAATGGTTATCGGTAGCACAGGTAAATATCAATTTGCACCGGAAGAAGAAACAGAAACAATCTATTGTGATGATTGTGGAGATGAAATTAACGAGAGTGACGTAGAAGAAGCAAAAGATTATCACAAAGGAATATTCACAGGATATTATTTCTGTGAAAACTGTAAAGAACAAAACTAATGAGAAGCTTAAATAAACTTTATGAAATTCTTTATAATGAGATAAAGGATAAAATTGAAATGGAAGGATTATGTTATGAAATAGGACAATTAGGTTATGATAAAAAAATAACAATTTCTGAAGTAAAAAAATTATACAGCCATTTTGAAAAAAATAAACCTACTAAAAAACGTCATTCTGAATTTCTTAAAAGTGATACTTGGGTTGGTGGACTTTGGTGGTGGAATCATATAGAAGTTTTTAATCCAGTTAACAGAATAGCATTCGTTAAAAAAATGATGAAAATAACCAAAAGATCAAAATCATGAGAAAAGTAGCAATAATGGAATATTACGTTAATGGCGACAACGACCAACAATGCGAAAACGAAGCCCAGCAAGTTGCAAAATATGTTCGCGATAAATACGACAATCACGCAAAAGTTACCGATTTAACAAAAAATGAATTTGGAACTATTGAAAAACCTAATGTTTTTAATGTAATCATTGATGCTGTTAATCAATCATCTTTACAAAAAGAATAAGCAATGAAAGAACTTATCAAAATAGTTGAACACGACAACCGAAAAATAGTTGATGCAAGAGAACTGCATAAATATTTGGGAAGCAAGCAAGATTTCTCTACATGGATTAAAAGCCGAATTGATAAGTACGGATTCGTGGAAAATCAGGATTATATCTCATTCCATAAAATTGTGGAGCGAGAAAATGGAGGTACAACCCGAATAGAATATGGATTAACAATGAACATGGCAAAGGAAATTTCCATGATCGAGAACAACGAAAAAGGTCGTCAGGCACGAAAATACTTCATCGCCTGTGAAACACTTGCAAAAGAAAAACAAGTAGCAGCTCCCACCCGCAGACAACTTGCCGAATGGGTCATTGAAACAGAAAAGGAAAATAAGATTTTAAAACCCAAAGCAGAATTAATGGACAGGGTGATTGATTCAGACAAGATGATTGACGTGGGTCAGGCAGCTAAAATACTCGGACTACCTTTCGGAAGAAATACTTTATTTTCTAAATTACGTGAAAGAGGAATATTTTTTAAGAATAAGAACGAACCCAAACAGCAATACGTTGATGCAGGATACTTTCATTTAAAAGAAAAGCTAATTGAAATTAAAAATGGCGAGTTACGTGTATTCTTAAAAGTACTAATCACACAGCGAGGATTAGCATTCACAGCAAAAATATTTGATGCTAAAATTCCTTCGAAGAAATTAATGATTATTAAGTGAAAATATTAACCAAAAAATAAAATCAAAAATGCAAGAGAAAACAGAAACAACAGTACAGAAATTCAGCTCATTTGAAGCAGAAATTCAGACAGCACTTGACGAGAGTAATCAACTTACAATCGTTGACCCTAAAACATACATAGGGTGTCGGAAAGCCAGAACAACTATTCAGGAGATAATCTCGTCTATCGAGACAAGAAGAAAAGAATTAAAAACCCCATTAATACAAATGGGCAAGGATATTGATAGCACCGCAAAGGATTTATCTTTACGTTTAGTTGAGAGAAAATCGGAGTTGATAGGAAAGATTAAAGTATGGGATGACATCAAGGAAAATGAACGCAAGGCGAAAGAGGAAGTAGAACGTCAAATAAAGGAAGAAATACAAAATAAAATACTTGACTTTAAAAGGGTAGCAGAAGCAAAACTAAATGAAACTAATGATATTTCTGATTTAAAAATAATGTTAGAAATATATCAATCAATGGAAATCACAGAAGAAATATATCAGGACTTCAGAACCTTCGCACAGCAATCATTAATATTAATCATTCAGTCTATCAAGCTAAAATTAGACGGTCTTGAAAAAAAATACGCAGAGGAATTGGAAGCTGCCAAGAAAGAATATTACGAACTAAAGGGTGAAGATGAAGATTCAATTTTAGATGAAGGCATTCCACTTGATTTTATTTTACATGAGATTGAAGTAGAAAAGGAAAGTCGAAGAATTGCCGAAGAATTAAAACAAAAAGAACTTAAAAAACAACAGAAAGAAGCAGCTATCCGGTTAGAAGAAAAAGAACAAGCGTTGATTGAAATGGCAAAAAAACTCGATGATGAACGTTTTGAGATGAGAAAAGCCAAATTAATTGAACTCGGACATGGATTTACGTGTAATGAGGTTGGTTTTAAAAAAAATATCTACGACCGCACAGATAAAAGTTTCGAAGAATTTATCAATAAAATCGAAAAAGACAAAGAATTGGAACAACAACCCATTGAAATAGAAAAAGAATTAAAACAGAAAGAATTAGGACAACAACTCATTGATGAACCTGAACCTGATGAAGCGTTTGCAGAGATTGAACCCAATACAGTAAACGACCAAAAGGTAGTCAATAAGCTTCGCTCAGACATCGAAAAAGACCAAAAGGCTATAATCCTTTACACAGAGCAATTAAAGGCTGTACCGATTCCAGAAATAAGCGATGATAGTATGTCAGTATTATTGGCAGACTTCCGTGTTACAATAGAAACTAACATCTTCAATTTAAAAGATAATATTAAAAAAACATTCTAAAAATACGAACTATGAACTATCCAAACATAGAAACAGGATTATCAAAATATCCTGAAGCAGAAGTCAGCAGATATATTAATTATCTGAAGTTTCTGGAAACTGACAAGGACAGAGAAGGCAAAATAAGGAATAAATGGTTTTATAATTTAAAAGAACCACAAGCAATTGATATTTACAAAAAGGTTGCTATTGATGGACTTTCCATTGATGGGGAAACTATCACAATCCAATTTAAGGGGAAAATAACAATAAGCTATAACTATCAGGCTTATAAGAACCGAGTTTTAATTGTTTATCCTGAAACGAAATTTGACATTCAATTAGTAAACAAAGACGATGAGTTTTCTTTTTTAAAAGAATCCGGTAAGGTTATTTATTCTCATAAAATCACAGACCCATTCAATAAAAGTCCTGAGATAATCGGAACTTACTGTGTTATCAAAAACCAAAGAGGTGAGTTTTTGGAAACTCTAAATATGACGGAGATCCAAAAAATGAAAAATGTTGCAAAGACTAAGAATATATGGGATAATTGGTTTGGCGAAATGATTTTAAAGTCAGTAATCAAAAGAGCTTGTAAAAGACATTTCAGGGATATTACTACAAACATTGATACAATTGACAACGAAAATAATGACCTTGATCGTGTGAATATTGACGAGGCAACTCAAAAGGAAGTTGATGCAGCAAAAGCATTTGAAGATTTAGCCAACATTTATAAATTCAAAAAAGGACTTTTTAAAGATGAATCTGACTTCATTAAATTATTAACCAAAAGGAGAGATGAATTACGGTCATTGCTTCCTAAACTTACAAAAGACGAACACATAAAAGTTGTTAATATGTTAAGAGATGGCGAAAAAATGAATACTATTTTGAATCTTTGGCAAATAGATGATGAAACTCAACAGGACTTAATTTCACAATCAATAATATAAAAATATGAAAATTTATTCAAAAATAATACAAGGTTCAAAAGAGTGGTTTATACTCAAAGGCGGTAAAATGTCAGCCTCTCATGCAACTGCAATCGGAAACGCCGGTAAAGGACTGCAAACATACGTTGATGATATTGTATGCAATATGATTGTTGAGCCGGAGCAATATACAAATAAAGATATTGACCGTGGCAACGAATTAGAACCAATCGGCAGACAAGTTTATGAATTTGAAAACAACGTAACAGTTAATCAGGTTGGATTTATTACTTATAACGATTATGTAGGTTGTTCCCCAGATGGATTAATTGGTATTGATGGTGGTTTAGAATTAAAAGCCAGAAACAATAAAATTCATTTCGCATTATTAAAAACCGGAAAGGTAGATTCTTCTACAAAATGGCAGATGCAGATGAGCTTATTAATAACAGAGCGTAAATGGTGGGATTTTGCTTCTTATAACCCGAATTTCAAACAAAGCCTCTACGTGAAACGTTTTTATCCCGACCCTGAAAAGTTTGAAAAGCTTTTAAAAGGTTTTTCTATCGGACAGGATATGATTATTGAATTACTTTCAAACGAAAATATAAAAATTGAGCTATGATAAGAGAACTACAATCACTCGGAACTATAAAAAATGGCAAGTTAAGTATCCATTACAGGAATGAGTTTGTAGAAAACCTATCTATGTTCAACGAGGGTAACGAATCATGTAGGATTAAAATAATTATCAAAAAACTGTACAGGAAGCGAAGTAACAACCAAAACGCTTATTATTGGGCTTGCGTTATAAATGAATTTTGCAACGGTTACAAAGAGTTAAATGGCGAACGAATAACAAAAGAGCAAGCTCATGAATTTCTAAAAAACGAATTTCTATTTAAAGAATTTGTAAACAAAGAAACAGGAGAGATAAAACGGATACCACTTTCAACATCAAACTTAACAACAGTAGAGTTTATGGAGTTTAACGAATGTTGTGTTAAGTTTATATTAGAATGGTTTGGTATAAAAATTGAACCACCTGGAAAACAGACAGAATTTAAATTATAAACCTAAATTATTATGACACAAGAACAAGCTGAAAAATTAGCAATGAAAACAGATTATGCGGTTTTTGCTACCAGAGAAGAAATTAATATAGCAGATGCCGGAGCTTTCTTTTTAGAAGGTTATTTGCATAAACAAAGAGAACTACCTAAAAGGGATGATGGTATTGTCAACTGTATGGGTAGTTTTTACACTGAATAAATCTTAAGCGATTACTATGAAATGTTACGTACTAATAATATCAGAAAAGTTTCCGAAAACTCATAAACGAGCAGGAGAACTAACTAATTTTCCATTATCAATTAAACATTATGATAAGATACATACAATTAGAGCAAACTATGATTTATGGAAAAAACGTTTTAAAAAAATTAATGAAGGTAAAGCCTATTTATCTGTAAGGGTATGGGAAGGAAAACCATATAAATCCAAACAAAAAGAATTATTCTGTTTCGATAAAACCAGAGGTATAGGAATTGAAAAACTTGAACGTAATATAGATTTATTGGGATGGTTTATTAATGATAAAGTAAATGATGTATTATCAGAAACTTTAGCAAAAAATGATGGTCTCTCTGATGAAGATTTTAGAGAATGGTTTAAGAAAATTGATTTTAGTAAACCAATGGCGATAATCCACTTTACAGATTTTAGATATTCAAATCATAAATAAAAAATCAAACCCATGAAACTAATAGACATATTTTTTTTAGCAATAATAGCCGGTGCCCTTCTGTGTGCAAAATTTTGCAGACTAAAGAGGAAAAATAGAAAAGTCTTCTGGTGTAAAAAAAATGGTAAGTGGATGATAGATCAGGACAAGAAAGAAAACACTTTAAAATAGGAACTAAGGAAAGTTATTTTAAAAAACTAAAACAGTATTAATTTAAAAAAATGTTATAATATGAAAGATCCGGCTGTCTTATTTTATATTAATGATTGGTTAATTGCAACCAAAGGATTAAAAGCTGATGCGAAAGGATGGTATCTAAATTTAATTTTGTTTCAATTTGATATGGGTAGCCTACCAAATGACATTGAAGAACTGGCAAATTTATGTGATGTAAGAATTTCAGAATTTGAAAAATTTGAACAAGTGTTTGAACAAGTGCTTAAACAAAAGTTTAAACAAAATAGTGAAGGACGTTTAGAAAATGAAAAAGCAAAAGAAATAATTCAAAAAAGGGAACAATTTAAAAATAAGCGTTCTTTATCCGGTAAATTAAGTTATTTTATAAAGTTTGGAATTAAACACTTTAAAATCAATAAGAAACAAATTGAGTTTTTAAAAGAAAATGTAGATTTAGAAAATATTGATTTAAAAAATGAACAAGTGCTTAAACAAGTGTTTAAACAAAATCTTGAACTATATATAAATGAAAATGAAGATGTAATTAAAGATGAAATTAAAAAAGAAAATATTTATAAAAAATTCAAACATTTAACTTTAAAGATTGAGGAATTTAATAAACTCGAAATAAAATATACCAAAAAAGAAATTGACGACATTTTAAATGATATTGAAAATTACAAAAAAAATACAAATTATACTTCTTTATATTTAACATCTTTAAAATGGCTAAAAAAAGAATATGGCGATAGGGAAAACGAAACAATAATACATGACAAAAATTTATTAGCATGAAAAAATTTCAAACACAATTTTTAGAAAAATCAAAAGACTTTGTAGAAAAGTTTGATATTGACGAAGCTAATAAAGAAGCATTAAAATCAATATTCAAATATTTCGCCGGCATTAACACAACAAAATACCCAATCAATAAAGGTTTACTTATTCACGGAACTATCGGATCAGGGAAAACGCTTGTATTTAAAATTATTCAAAAATTAATAAAAGAACTTGCAATCAATAACAGCAGAGATGTAGTTGCAGATTTTAACATTGGAGGTTTTGAAGCTATTGACAGTTACATAAAAACAAAAACAAGGGTATTTGATGACATCGGACAAGAGCATAACGGGAAGTATTACGGAAACGAAACAAATGTTATTCAGGAACTAATCATCAGGAGATATGAGAGGTTTCAAAACTCAGGGCAAATAACTCACTTTACGACAAACTTTGGAGCAAAGGAACACTTCATCACAAGATACGGTGAAAGAGCCTATGATCGTCTTAGGGAGATGTGTTCGTCAATTATTCTCGGTGACAATAATACAAGCCGGAGAACAAAATATAATCCGGTTCAAAAAAATAAACCGATTGAGCCTAAGGTTGACAAAGAAAAACTAAATAAAGAAGCAACTAATAGGCTTATCAAACAACTTTATAACGGTGAAGCGTGTATAGATTCTGTTTACGTAATCGTTTACGACCATCTGAAGGCTAATAAAAAACTACTATTAACCGAAGAACAAAGAGATAAAATCGCAATACAGGCAAAGCAAATACAAGAAAGATTGATAGAGATTGAATCCGTAAAACAATTGAAAAGCATTGATAAGCTGTTTAATACTATAAAATTAGAACCCATAAAGAAAAAGATAGCTGTAATAGAATACTTTGAAAAATCCAAAGAGTTAGGGATTACGGTTGATGAAATTACAAACTAAAAACCAAATAAGATATGGCTAAAAAAATAGTAAGTGTAGGAGAATATGGAAGTAGTTTTTGTTTAACTAAGTGTCCTGTTTATGTAAAAGATATATATGGACAATTTTATCCGGTACATATTAATCCTAAGGAAGATGTAATGTGTAGATTAATAACCGACAATCCAATAGATAAAATAGATTTGTATTACGAAAAAGTCTAAAGATGAAAGAGAAACGATTAATTAAAATTGATGACCATACTTGGATTGAAACAAAATCCAAGAGACCTGATAAACAGCTAAGACAGGAATTTAACGATAAACACGGTTCCAATGAAAATAACTTTTCTCCGGCAATGTCAAATTTAAGTATTTTTTATCAGAAAAGAAAACTAAAAAAATCACAAAAATCATGAACAAGCAAAGGATACTTGAATTAACAGACAGCCTGAAAAGCAGGATAATTGGTTATGAAACTGTAAATGGCTTTGACAGGAAATACAATAAAATGTTTGCGGACATAAAAAAGATCGAAGATGAAATAAATTCTGATATAATAAGACCGGAAACTAAAAAAGTACCCGAAGTTAAGGAAAAGCTAACAGCCAGAGAGATATTAGATAATAAAGAATTCACTTTCGACTTCTATGCCAATGACAAAGGAAAGTTCTATATCATCAACGAAAAGAATATTCTGAAGCTAATAAATAAGGGCATCAATGACGGGAAACCGGAAACAACACTCAGTAGGGCTATGAAAAACATGCCTTATGGAATGATGGCTAAGGATATGAAGTTCACACAGTAAAAATTTAAAGTATGGCATATAACGGGAATAATATGAAAAGTGGCAAAACTGGATGGTGCATGGTTGAGCGAAATATATACCGAAAGGCTAATATTCAAAAACCTAAACACTATCCTGTCATTTTTTATATTTATTGTTACCTGTTGT
>Ga0208905_1001226_pt1 | contig 12968 bp, 12 predicted proteins | sample AntAceMetag02UKS_FD_184776 | JGI IMG/M metagenome (GOLD analysis project Ga0208905, IMG submission 184776) | Saline lake microbial communities from Ace Lake, Antarctica - Antarctic Ace Lake Metagenome 02UKS (SPAdes) (version 2) | ecosystem: Environmental > Aquatic > Non-marine Saline and...
CAGCCCCGTCAATGAAATAATCAGAGGCCTTGAGAAGGACGAGAAGGGATATAATGAAAATTATAATCCAAATTGGTGTTCCCATGAAAAACTATTTAATACCAATAACGTTTTTAGTTGTTTAATATTTTAATGTCTGCTCCGATAGATTGAAGCCGATTAGCCAGATCTTCATATCCTCTGTTTATAGAATACACATTCCTCAAAATTGATTTGCCCGGAGCGGCGAGCATGGCAATGAGAATGACGGCGGCTGGCCGCAGGGCCGGCGGACAAATTATCTCGGTCGGTTTCAAAGAAGTCGGACCTTTAATAAATACTCGGTGAGGATCGGCTAAAATCATATCAGCTCCAAGTTTGGTAAGCTCCATATAATAAATAGCTCGATTTTCATAGACCCAGTCATGAATTAAGGTTTCTCCTTTAGCTTGGGTGGCGATTGGAACAAAGAACGGCAGATTATCAATATTTAACCCTGGAAATGGCCGGGCATAAATTTTTTCATTGAGAGCTTTGAGATTTGAGGCATAAGTTTTTATATCAACTAAGTTAGTAAAACCATTCTTTGATTTATACTCCTTTAGGATTTTATAACGCAACCCCATTTTTTCAAGTTTTAGAAGTTCTAATTCCAAAAACTCAATTGAGACGCCTTTAATGGTAATTTCTGATTTTGTGGTAGCAGCAATTGAAAGAAAAAGCATAGCTTCAATTGGGTCTTCGCTTAAATTAAATTCCACGTTCTCATTAATTTCTGAAACACCGCGAATAGTAAGCGTGGTGGAACCGATGCCTTCAATTTTTACTCCCAGCTTTTTGAGAAAATAACAAAGGTCCTGAACTTGATAATTAGCCGAGGCAAGTTTTATTTTTGTTTCACCTTCAATTCTTGAAAGCGCCATGATGAGATTTTCGGTTACGGTATCTCCTGATTCGTAAAGAACGATTTTTTTAGCCGGTTTGAGATTTCCCACTTTTATTTCATATGTTCCTTCGGTGGTCTTGATGCTAACTCCAATTTTTTGGAGAGCATAAAAATGAGGGCGGACAGTTCTTTTTCCTAATTTACATCCCCCGGCTTGAGGAATATTGAAGCTTTTAAGAAAATTAACAAAAGGGCCGATAAACATAATAACGCTTCTGGTTTTCATAGCAGCTTCTCTATCAATTTTTGTGAGGTCAAAGTTCCTCGGTGGATTGATTTTTAAAGTATGCTTATCTTTCCAGTCAACCTTTACATTAATACTTTCCAATACTTCAATAATTCTGAAAACCTCCTCAATTCTCGGTACTCCTTTTAATGTAGTGGTTCCTTTGTTTAATAAAGAGGCGCACAAAAGAGCTACGGCTGAGTTTTTTGCCGTATTTACCTGTATCTCCCCAGAGAGTTTTTTACCGCCGTTTATTTCAAAATTGAGAGCTTTATTGTTCATCCCGTTAGAAACAGAGTATATGTTTAATTTAACATAAATATAGTATTTGATGCAATAATTTTTCTTTGTTATACTTTTAATGTAATCCAGACTGATTTAGTCTGATTTAAATCATGAGAATTTCTAACCAATCTCGTTATGGACTGCGAGCAATTGTATATTTAGCAAAAATTGGAGAGGTTTGTTCTATTAAGGAAATTTCTCAAAAAGAGGATATTCCTTTTAATTTTTTAGAGAAGATAATTTTAAAGCTGGAAAAAGAAGGTTTGGTAAAAGCGCAGAGAGGATCCCAAGGGGGATATTACTTGGCTTATTCTCCCCAAAAAATTAGTGTAGGAAAAGTATTAAAAACTTTAGAGAATACGATCTTTTCAATCTCATGTAAGAAAGGATGTTCTTCTCAAAAAAGAAAGGATGAATGTCCTATAAGAAATGTTTGGAAAAAAATTGAAGAAAACTTAAATTCCAGCTTAAATTCTATCACTTTAGCGGATTTAATTGATAAACCCCGTTAGAAACTATCCAGAATATAAAAGAATGACGCGGCAAACAAATAATATAAAGGGTCAGTTTATGGTAAATCGGTAACATACGGTTGTCTAAGGACAACCTGTTTCTAACGGGGTAAAAAATATAATGAAGAAAGGTAAAAGAATTTATTTAGATTACGCCGCCACAACCCCGGTTGATTCAAGGGTGGTCAAAACAATGCTTCCTTATTTTACCGCGAAATTTGGAAACCCCGCCTCTTCTCTATATAGTTTTGGCCAGGAAGCAAAAGAAGCGTTAGAAAGAAGCCGAGGAATGATTGCTTCGGTTTTGGGAGCTAAATCAGGAGAAATAATTTTTACCTCTTCCGCTACCGAAAGTAATAATACTGCTCTCAAAGGAATTGCTTTTGCTAATAGGAATAAAGGCAAACATATAATTATTTCCTCAATTGAGCATGATTGTGTTTTAAATAGCGCTAAGTGGCTTCAATCTCAAGGTTTTGAAGTTGAGAAGCTGCTAGTTGATAAATATGGTTTGGTTAATCCTAAAGATGTAGAGAAAGCTATAAGAAAAGACACAATTTTAATATCAGTAATGCATGCTAATAACGAAATAGGCACAATAGAGCCCATAAAAGAAATTGGAAAAATTTGCCGGGAAAATGGTGTTTATTTCCATACAGACGCAGCCCAAAGTTTTGGTAAAATATCTATTGATGTAAATAGAATGAATATTGATTTGTTGACTGCTTCCTCTCATAAAATGTATGGACCAAAAGGAGCCGCTCTTTTATTTATCAGAAAAGGAGTAAAGATTGAACCTTTTTTACATGGAGGCGGGCAGGAATTTGGTTTAAGGTCATCAACCGTTAATATTCCAGCGGTTGTTGGTTTTGCTAAAGCAGTTGAAATTTGCCGAAAGGAAATAAAAGAAGAAACTCAAAGGTTAACAGAGCTTCGAGACCGATTGATAAAAGGAGTATTGAAGGAAATCCCCGCATCTTATCTTAATGGTCATCCCAAAAAACGATTACCAAATAATGCTAATTTTTGGTTTAAATTTATTGAAGGAGAATCTATTGTTGCGGCCCTAAATTCTTATAGCATCGCCAGTTCCACAGTTTCGGCTTGCTCTTCATTAAAATTGCAACCCAGCCATGTTCTTTTGGCTTGCGGTCTGAAACCATCCCAGGCCCATGGGTCTTTAAGATTAAGTTTGGGAAGATGGACAAAAGAAGAAGACATTGATTATGTGTTGGAAATCCTTCCTAAGGTTGTTGAAAAATTAAGAAAAATTTCACCATTTAAATAATGTACACAAAGAAAGTTTTACAACATTTTAAACATCCTCATAATTACGGGAAAATGAAGAATCCTGACGGGATAGGGAAAGTGGGCAATATTACTTGCGGTGACGTGATGTGGCTTTATATTAAAGTAGGCAAGAACAAAGAGAATCAAGAATTCATTAAGGACATAAAATTTGAAACTTTCGGGTGTGTAGCGGCTATTGCCGTTAGTTCTATTGTTACTGATTTGGCTAAAGGAAAGACTTTTAAGGCGGTGTTAAAAACTAATAAAGACAAAATAGTGAAATCTCTCGGAGGGTTGCCTCCGATAAAATTACATTGTTCAGTCTTGGCCGCCGATGCTTTAGAAGAAGCAATTTATAATTATCTGTCTGAAAATAAAAAGGAAATTCCAATAGAACTTCAAAAACATCACCAAAGAATCAAAAAGGAAAAGAAATTTATTGAAGATAAATATAAATAAAGAAAATTTTAGTGAAACATAATTTACCTTATTAATAGAATTTATAACAAGAGCATTTTACAAGTAAAATTTATGAAAATTTCTAACGGGGTGAAAAACATTTTGGGTTTCCTGTTTTTTATTGCTTTATTCTCCCCTTTTCTCGCTTTAGCTGTTTGCCCGGTTTGTTCGGTAGCTGTAGCCGGCGGGCTTGGAATTTCTCGTTGGCTGGGCATTGATGATGTTATTTCTGGAATTTGGGTCGGTGGATTAATTGTTTCTTTAATTGCCTGGTTTATTTCTTGGTTGAATGAAAAGAATATTAAATTTAAATTCCGCCAGCCTTTAGTTGCGGTTTTATTTTACCTAATTGTTATTCTTCCGCTTTACTGGACAGGACTTATTAATTATTCTTGTAGTCAGCTCTGGGGATTTAACAAACTTTTAATTGGAATTTTTTTCGGCAGCTTAACTTTCTCTCTTGGTGTTTGGATACACAATTTATTGAAAAAGAAAAACAATAACAAAGTTTACTTCTCTTTTCAAAAAGTGGTTATCCCCGTTTTATTTTTAATCATTGCCAGTATAATTTTTTACTTTATTACTAAATGCTAAATTATGTTAGAAGAAAAATATAAAAATTTATTAGAAAAGACAGAAAAAGTAATCAAGGAGAATAAACTTGATTTATCAGCTGACGAGGACTTGAGTATTGCTATTATGAATTTAGTAAGCATTGAGGAGCATTTATTTTTTACCGGAGCCAAGACTCAAAAAGAAAAATACTTTGATTTACTACAGGAAGTGCGAGAAATGAGAAAAGAATTGTTGAAAAAAATTATTAAAGATTATGAAGGAGAGGTTTGGTGTATCAGTAAGCATTTGTTGGCTGCCTCCATGCGATTAATAGAAGTTGGGACCAAAGAGTTAAATAAGGGTAATAAAAAGGAGGCAAAAGATTTGTTTTCTAAATCTTATGATTTATATTCTTTGTTTTGGGGATTAAACTTAAAAATGGTTGATATCGGCGATGTTAAAAAAGTTGATGAAAATCAATTAGATATCCACGATAAAGAAAGGAGTCCTCTGTTAACTAAGATTAATAAAATAATCCAAAAAATCATTAACTGTTGTAAGGAATAAAACTTAAAGGTCGAAAGGACTATTGAGAAATAAAGAAAATGAATGGTATGCGATTAAAAGATAAAATTGCAATTATCACCGGAGCCGGTTCTGGAATTGGCAGAGCAATTGCTTTGGCCTTTTCAAAAGAAGGAGCAAAGATAGTCGTGGCCGATTGGTCAGAACAAAGCGGGAAAGAAACAGTGGAACAAATTGAAAAACAGGAAGGAGAAGCTATTTTTGTTAAAACAGATGTTAGTAAAGCAAATGATATTGATAAAATGGCCAAAGATTGTCTGAATAAATTTGGACGAGTTGATATTTTAGTCAATAACGCCGGTATATACAGAACTTATAATCTTCATGAAATGCTTGAAGAGGATTGGGATAAAATTATTGACATTAACTTAAAAAGCGTGTTTTTGGGCAGTAAAAGAGTTATTCCGGAAATGTTTAAGCAAGGTAAGGGTAAAATCGTTAATACCGCTTCAATTGCTGGTTTAGTTGGTTTTGCTCAAAGTGGCGCCTATTGCGCTTCAAAGGGTGGCATAATTGCCCTAACAAAAGAAATGGCTTTAGAGTATGCTCCAAAGAGAATTAATGTAAATTGTATTGCCCCCGGAGTTATTAAAACGGCGATGACCAAAGATATGTTGACTGACCCGGCTACCAAGCAGTCTTTGGAATCTTCTACTCCTTATTCTCGTTTGGGTGAGCCGGAAGATATTGCCCAGGCGGCGGTTTATTTGGCTTCTGACGAATCAGATTTTGTTAACGGTGAAGTTTTGGTTGTTGACGGCGGATGGGTGGCTAAATAATTGAATATTTAGAGAAATAAGGTGGACCGTAGCGGATTCGAACCGCTGGTCTCCTATATGTCCCGACAGCAAAGGTGGACCCACGGGGAGTCGAACCCCGATATCCCGCGTGCAAGGCGGGTACTCTACCACTAAGTTATGGGCCCACCTTTGCTGTCGAGGATCCTCGATTTATAACAAATTTTAGAATTGTAAAATATATGCATAAAACATTTCAAATTTGTGTAAATCGGGACAAATGAGGTGCTTTACCACTAAGCTAACGGCCCACGTAAATTTTACCTCACGGAGATTTTAAGAACCCGAGTTTATCTCACAAATAAGACCTTCGCATCCGGAAGGTCCGCCTTCAGTTTTATCATTTTTCTCATAGGTGAGAATCTGGGAAAAGTCAATTTTCGGAAAATGAGAAACGAGTTGCTTATATCTTTCCTCATTAATTTCCTCGAAAGGAGCTAATTGATAAATATGTTCATTTCGAGAAAGAAAAGTGAGGCCGCCCAAGATGTCCCAATTTTCATACAGCCAATTAGCCACTTTAATCCATTCATTTTCTCCAACTAAAATAGTAACTGAAGGATTGTGTTCGGTATAATTTTCTTTAACTATTTTCCAATATTCAAGTTGGCTAATAGCATCCAAGTCTTTCTTAAAAACTGATTTTTTAGGAGCTTTAATTGGAAAATCAAGCACATAAGTAGTAGCTGAATCTTCAGTTTGACCAACTTCTGGATGATAAGGAACTTTTTGTTCTTTTAACATATGGAAGAGAGGGTCTTCGGCTGAAATCCGAACTCTCCTGATGTAAAAAGGAGAATGTCTGGAGTGCATCCCGGGAGCTGAATCTACCAATTGAGAAACAGTACCTGATGGTTTAACTGAGGTAGCGGCGGTAGCGATATTAATACCAAACCGCTTGGCATATTCTTTGTTAACTTTTAAGACTCTTTGCTGAAGTTTTTGAAGAGTGGCCTGATGACGAACTGCCGGGCAATCCCATTGGCCGGTAATGGAAACTCCAAGCAACCTTTCTTCTTCGCAATTTTTTCTCCATTGTTTTGAAATATAAGGAAAATTAGTAAAGGTTGATTGATAAGTGCCAAGAATGGTAGCAATTTCAATTTTCTTCAATAAAGATTGCTCGGTATCTTCCGGTCGAGCTACCACTTCCGTAAGGTTGCAGAATGACTTGCTTCTCAAGACAATTTCTCCACAAGGATTTGTGCCGGAAGTTTGTTGGTATTTTTTAAATTTATTCCAACGTCGAGGAGGCATCTGTTTTTCTAATCCTCCCCGGTTAAAAATACCCCTTTCCCCGGTACCGCTTTTTATTAAAGATAGCCATTCTTCTATAAATTGAGTAGCAACCGGTTTCTCATTATATACCGCTGAGTTATTAGCCATTGACCGTTGAGAATTGGTAATATAATAATAGCCTGCTTTCGCTTTTCTCATTTTTTCATCTTCTAAGTCAGAGAGAGAAATAAGGGCGCTCCGCCTCATCCCGCCCATTTCTACCAATTTTCCAATTTTGCAAATAACATCATGGACATCAATACTAGCCAGCCTTTTCCCTTGATTACTTAAAATTTTCTTCTTAACAAAAACCAAGAGAGAATGGAGAGGCTCGGGACCCGAACTTCTTCCTCCCATAGTTTTCAGCCGGGCTCCGGCCGGCCGTACCTTGGAATAATCAAATTTAATATCCTTACCTCCATACCAAGCTTTTAGTCCTAAAGTTAAAGCATCTCCCCAACCTTCTTTACTATCCTCAATTATATATGTAGTCAACTCCTTTTTAGTTTGACGTTTTATTATCGGGAGTTGCTGGATGTTCTGATTCTCTACTGAAAATCCTACTCCAGCTCCGCACATTAAAAGATACATAATCTCAGCGAAATCAGTTAATTCTCTGGGGGCAATATAAGAACAATTGTAAACACAAACGTTGGTAGCTCGGGCTGCTTTTCCGGCTGACCACATTAACCGCATTGAAGGCATCACCTGAAAATTTAAAATAGCTTTTTTAATTTTTTGATATTCATTTTCTTTTAGCTTATCACCGAGATTTTCTTTCATAAAATTAATATAGCGGTCCACAGTTTCAATCCAAGTTTCTCGCCGTTTTTCTTCCGGCAGCCATCGCGAATAAGTCCGGTAATAAATAAACTCTCCCATGGCGCTTAGAAAATATTTCTTACTTTCTAAAACCAATTTTTTTACCCGTTCCGGGACACGTTTTTGCTTTTCTCGAATTTCTGCTCTTTCCTGACGATAAAGAATATAACCCTTGGCCGTTTTTGGGAAATCCATAATTATCAACATTTCTTCCGTTAGATCTTGGATTTCCTCAACTCCGGAAATATGCCCCGGAGGGCAGCGTTTTTCCAATTCCTTAACTACTTTTTCTGAAACTCGGGAAGGGTCCTTGTCTAAATTCCCCTCTTGCGCAACTCGCATTGCTTTGGAAACAGCATTGGTAATTTTCTGTTGGTTAAAATTAACGATTTTGCCATCTCTCTTTTTAATTTGTTTAATTTTAGAACTCATAGATAAAATTATTATTTTAGTTTTGAATTATTAACCTTTATTTTACTCGCCGTACAACTTGAAAAAGTTTTTGCTAATTTATGTGGGCATGGCAGGGATCGAACCTGCGACCTCCATCTTATCAGAATGGCGTTCTACCACTGAACTACATGCCCGCTCCTTCGCTTTGGCAATATTGCCAAAGCTTCGGAAGCGCAAGAAGTGTGGAAATTCATCACCTCTTGTCCTTCCGAAGCTCAAGCTTTTGCGAGAGCGTAGGAGGAAACTACATGCCCCGTACAATTACAATGTATTCTTATCTTTCTATGAGCAAGTTTAGTTTCTCAAAGCCCTGTTTGTCAAATTGGATAGTTTCGTGAGAGAAAGTAGGTTTAGTGCCGAAGGCTTCATTCAGGTTTTTAACAAGGAAAGTTAAGTTTGAAAGAATAAACCATATTGCCAAAAAGAGCATAACTATAGCCAAAAGGTAGAAAATGTACTGCCGTATCTTCATTTTACCAAACGTTTTTTTGGTATTAGTTTTTTTCATCCCGTTAGAAACAGGTTGTCTTCAGACAACCGTGTATTATTAGTTTGTTCTGAAAATGATCTTTTGACTTGTGTTATTTGATAATCCATATTTTTAAACCTTGGATAGTTTCTAACGGGATTCATGATTGAATATTTGTGTCTCTAAAATAGATTCTGGCTTTAATAATAGATTGAACCACCTCTTTTTCACCTTCTGTTTTTCGGGTGGCGCTCATATCCTCGACTTGATTTAAATATTGAAAATTATTTAAGTCGTTTATAAATTGGGAGATTTGATTAATTGAGTCACCTGTGATGTTCAAAGAATACTGAATATATCCAAGGTTTTCGCCCTCGGCCTTTTTCTCGTTCAAAAAGGAAAAGCCGAAACCAAGATTATGCCTAAGGGCAATTGATTCTAATTCCTTGGAAATATTAATCAATTGATCTTTTGAAGGGATAATGTTGTAGAACACATTTAAATACGCCCGGCCAAAGTTTCTATATTGAGATTGAAGTTCAACCAAAGAGTTTAAGGAAGCCGATTTTTGAGCAATTTCTTTTTGAATATTGGTTATATCTCCCACCATGTTTTTTATAAGGGAGCGCACAAAAACTATACAGCCAAGAAGTAAGCCTATAATAAGAAGAGTCAAGCCGATCCTTATAGATATTTTTTTAACGAATTTATCTTTTTTATCCATAGTATAAACCCCGTACAATTACATTGATATTCTTATAAGTAAGATTTGAATTTCCATCCCCGTAGAAATTTCACCGCTTATAATTTAACAAGCGTTTGCCAAGCCACCTTCGACCATAAGTGGTTTTGAGATACCTTTCCCTTTGTTCCGCATCTTATTTGTTTAAACATGCTTCAAAATATATTAGTTTAAGAGGTCTTCTATGCTTTGTTGCTTTTACCAAGCCCTTTTTATGTTTTTCTATTCTTTTATTTAAATCATTAGTGTAACCGACATACTGATTATTATCTTTCAAGCTTTCTAAAATGTACGTATAAAAAAACATAGCGGTGTAATTTCACGGGGTTAGCCCGGTGAAACTATGCTGCTAATTCTTTTGCTTTTCGTGCCGTTAGGCGCGGCAGCGAAGTTTCACTGGGCTTCCGCAGAAGAAAAGATTTTAACCTATCTTGTTTCATAATAATAAAAATAGTGTTTAACAGTCAATGAAATTGTAACGAGGTAGATGAGACAAATCTCCATATTTATCATATCATAAATAATGTATTCGGTTAACCTGTTATTAATGAAGTTTTTCTCTATCCTAGTTTTTTTAGTAAGCTCCCAAATTTGCAAGCCGCAGGCACAGCCCCATAGAAACTTTTCAAGTTGCACGGGGCGCAGCAAATTTGGTTTGAGCGAACTAACCCCCTCACTCGAAAATTAGTCAGCATATCTTATTTTTATACCCAATAATTTCTGATAACATTAAAGATATAGAAAATAAAGAATAACTTTCGAGTGAGGGGGTGCTCAATGTGTTGGCTAAAATTATTACGCCTCACATTGGGTTCGGCTTATAATTTTAGAACACATTAGCATGAATTTTTTTATAAAAGAAATTAAGCATAAAGAGAAAAAGTTTCCAAAACTTTTGAGAGAAATTTCCAACATTCCCAAGAAATTATATTTCAAAGGTCAACTGCCGAGAAATAGTGAACCGGCCGTGGCAATTGTAGGAACTCGAAAAGCCACGTTGCAGGGACTTGAAGCGGCTAGAATAATTAGTAAGGGTTTGGCTGAAGTCGGAATTGTAGTTGTAAGTGGTTTAGCTTTAGGAATTGACGGAGCGGCTCATCAAGGCGCTCTTTCAGGTAAAGGAAAAACAATAGCGGTTTTAGCGGGAGGCCTTGATTCTGTTTATCCAAAAGAACATAGAGAATTAGCTCATGAAATACTTGAGTTGAATGGCGGTATTCTTTCAGAATATGAACCTGGAACGTCTTCACTACCACAACACTTCTTAGAAAGAAATAGAATTATAAGTGGTTTGACTTTAGGAGTAGTGGTTATTGAAGCACCTTTGCGTTCCGGAGCGCTTTCAACAGCTCATTATGCTCTTGAACAAGGCCGGGAAGTATTTGTAGTACCGGGTCCGATTAACCACTCTAATTACTTTGGAGCCCATAAGTTAATTCGAAACGGAGCTAGATTAATAACTTCGGCCAAGGAAATCATTGAGGATCTTGAACGGCAACTTGACGAATACCGGTTTAATAAATTACCTTTACCACATGGCAAATAAAACGTTAAAAAATAAAAAGTTGCTAATTGTTGAATCACCGACTAAAGCTCGCACTATAAGCGAATTTTTAGGGAATGAATATAAAGTTGAATCTTCATACGGCCACATTCGGGATCTTCCGAAAAGCTCAATAGGTGTTGATATTGAACATAATTTCACGCCGAAATATATAATTCCTACTAAATCCCGAAAAAATGTTACCAACTTAAAAAAACTAGCTGAGAAATTAAGTGATGTAATAATTGCTACCGATGAAGACCGGGAGGGCGAAGCAATTGCTTGGCATATTGCCCAAGCTTTGAATCTTGAGGAATCTCAATCGCCAAATTCTAAAACTCAAACGAAGTCAAGAGCTAAAAGTCAAACATCAAAACTTTGCCAAAGAATTGTTTTTCATGAAATTACTAAAGATGCTATTCAGAAAGCATTGGAAAATCCGAGATCTATTGATATGAATTTGGTTGACGCCCAACAAGCAAGAAGGGTGCTTGATCGACTAGTTGGATATAAGCTCTCCCCTTTTCTTTGGAAAAAGGTTGCTAGTCACCTTTCGGCCGGCCGAGTTCAGTCGGTGGCTTTAAGATTGATTGTTGACAGAGAGGATGAAATTCGGAGTTTTAAGCCGGAAAAATATTGGACAATTGACGCAATTTTTGTAAAAGACGGTATTGAATTTAATGCTCCGGTTATAAAAATAGATGGAGAGAATTTTCCAAAACCTGGAATTAAAGAGGAAAATCAGGTGGACGAAATTGTAAAAAATCTGAATCAGGCTGATTTTTTAGTGACTAATATAGACAAAAGAGAAACGAAACGTTCTCCTCTACCCCCTTTTACTACCAGTACCCTTCAACAAGAAGCCTCAAAAAGACTTTATTTCTCGGCTAAGCAGACAATGATGTTTGCTCAACGTCTTTACGAAAAGGGATTGATTACGTATATGAGAACCGATTCGGTTAACCTTTCTGAAATTTCTCTTAAGATGGCAAAAAGCTGGATTGGAAAAAAGTTTGGTGAGAAATATACTCTTGATAAACCAAGGTTTTTTAAAACTAAATCCCGTCTGGCCCAGGAGGCGCATGAAGCAATCCGGCCTGTCAAGTTAGAACCGGATACCGAGAAATTAGAAAAACAGGAGGTTAAACTATTTGAGTTGATTAGGAATAGGTTTCTTGCATCTCAAATGCCCCCAGCTGTATTTAAGGGAACTAAGATTGATATTGAAGCCAAAGCAGAGAGTAAAAAGTATCTACTTCGAGTAAATGGGAGTATCTTGAAATTTGACGGATATATGAAAGTTTGGCTTCAGAAATATGAAGAAAAGAAACTTCCCGAGTTTTTAGAAGATGAGGAAATAAAACCTGAAAATATTAAGCCAGAGGAACATGAAACAATTCCCCCTCCTCGATATAATGAAGCGAGTATTGTGAAAACCTTAGAGGAAAACGGCATTGGCAGACCCTCAACTTACGTTCCTATTATCTCCGTTCTTATTCAAAGAAATTATACAGAAAAAGATTCAAATCGCAGATTTCATCCAACTGAAATTGGAGAATTAGTAAATAAGGTGTTGAAAGAGCATTTTCCAAATATTGTAAACGTGAATTTCACAGCCGAAATGGAAAAGAAACTTGACGAAGTTGCGGCGGGTAAAGAGGATTGGCATAAGGTCATTCAAGAATTTTATAATCCTTTTAATGAAAATCTTGAGAAGAAGTATGAGCAGGTTTCTAAAGAGAGTTTGATTGGTAAAATTCAGGAAACAGATGAAAAATGTGAGAAGTGCGGGCGGCCAATGGTAATTAAGCAAGGCCGATTTGGGAAATTTTTAGCTTGCAGCGGTTTCCCGGAATGTAAAAATACCAGGTCGCTGGAAAGTGAAGATAATACATTTGGTAAATGTCCAAAATGCGGTAAAGGAATAATAGTTAAAAAACGAACCCGAAAAGGCCGATACTTTTTTGGTTGCGATCGTTATCCGGACTGTGATTTTGCTAAATGGAACGAAAAGGAACTTAAGGAAA
>Ga0208905_1001227_pt1 | contig 12961 bp, 13 predicted proteins | sample AntAceMetag02UKS_FD_184776 | JGI IMG/M metagenome (GOLD analysis project Ga0208905, IMG submission 184776) | Saline lake microbial communities from Ace Lake, Antarctica - Antarctic Ace Lake Metagenome 02UKS (SPAdes) (version 2) | ecosystem: Environmental > Aquatic > Non-marine Saline and...
CATTATCTGATGACGGCTGTTCCCGGAATCTCCATGGTATCCGGACGTTTTCCCTCAGATAATGCATGGACACAGGCAATCAGGGGATATTCGCCCATTCCATAGATCAGAATGTCAGCTTTTGAATCGAAGAGTATGCTTTTCCTCACAGAATCTGACCACCAGTCATAGTGCGCAATCCTCCGCATTGACGCTTCAATGCCGCCGATAATGATTGGCACTTCACGACAGACGCTTCGAATCTGGCTTGTGTAGACATTTATTACTCTGTCTGGCCGGATCCGGTATTTTTTCGCATCTCCGATGTGTGAAAAATAGGCCTCCCCTTTTTCGCAGTATGCATCATCTTTGCGGGGTATTTTCGATGCGGTGTAATTCATTACCATTGAATCCATCGCTCCGCCGGATACGGCGAAAGCAATCTTTGGTATCCCTAATGCAAGGAATGACTGAGGATCTTTCCATTTTGGCTGGGATATGATGCCAACCCGATACCCTTTGGATTCAAGCATTCTCCCGAGGACAGCCATGGCAAATGACGGATGGTCGATGTAGGCATCCGGGGTAACAATAACGACATCGCACTGGTCCCAGTTGCGCTTATTCATCTCTTTTTTTGTTGTTGGAAGGAACATGGATTACTCACGGTTTGGAATTATTTTTTTATGGGAATGGTAAAAGCGGTTCGCCATACACTTGTTCTTCGGGATGTGTGAGAGAGAGAGAGACACAATGGGTGAGCGTTTTTAGCAGTATGCATTTTCCATAAAAAAAATACTGGATATTACTCTGTTTCCTTATTAGAATAATGTCTGGTAGATAGCAGTATTGTGTTTGTGAAATATTGAGGCATTTTGAATTAATTCTCTCTATAATTAACAGGTAACAAAGCGTTTCATTCCGTAATCCGGGTTACACCCAGCCACGAAGTTTCATCGCATCAACAACACGGGACACGGCAACAGCATATGCTCCCATGCGCATGTTAACATTGTATTTCTTAGATGTATACCGCACTTCATGGTATGCGGTGGTCATTTTTTTGTCAAGACGAAGATACACTTCCTCTGCCGTCCAGTAAAACATGTACATATTCTGGACCATTTCAAAGTATGATGCGGTAACACCGCCTGCATTGCAGAGAATATCAGGAATTACGTGAATGCCGTTATTGTACAGAATTTCATCCGCCCCGGGTGTGGTTGGCCCATTGGCCAGTTCTGCAAGAATTTTTGCCTTGATGTTTCCTGCATTATCCGTGGTAATGACATTATTGAGAGCAGCTGCGATGAGTATATCAACATCAAGCTCCAGAATCTCGGTGTTTGTGATTGTTTTGGTATCCGGAGCATTAATGACGGATTTGGTCTCTGCTTTGTGTGCAATTACCTCTTCAATATTCAAACCGTCCGGATTGTAGATGCCGCCCTTTGAATCACTGACCGCCACAATCTGTGCACCAAATAATTCCTGTGCCAGTCGTGCCGCAGATGAACCTGCATTTCCAAATCCCTGGATTGCAATGGTGGTTTTTGAAAGGTCCATATCCAGTTCTTTTGACGCCTCACGAATGGTGTACATTCCGCCCATTGCCGTTGCAACATTGCGGCCGGCTGAACCGCCTGTTAAAACAGGCTTGCCCGTCAGAGCGCCAAACTGGTTTTTCCCGGATAATTTTGAGTATTCATCCATCATCCAGGCCATGATCTGCGGCGTTGTATATACATCCGGTGCCGGGATATCAACATCAGGGCCGATGAATTTCCAGATACGGTCGATATAGGAGCGGCTCAGACGTTCGAGTTCTTTCTCTGAGAGTTCTTTTGGATTGCAGATGATTCCGCCTTTCCCGCCTCCAAGGGGGAGGTTAAGAAGGGCACATTTCCATGTCATCCATGCAGCAAGTGCTTTTATCGTGTCAATTGTTTCGTCCGGGTGGAAACGGATGCCGCCTTTCGCAGGACCGAGTACATTGTTGTAGAGTATCCTGAAGCCGGGGAATACCTGGGTTGTTCCGTCATCCATTTTCAGCGGAACAGATACCTGAACCTGCTGCATGGGGTTTTCAAGCATTCGTACAACATTATCATCCAAATTAAGAATTCTGGCACTTGCATACAGTTGGCTCTGTGCCATTTCAAAAGGGTTGGTTTGCTGCATATCATACCTTCCGGAATACACTTTGATTCATTTGATGTTTTAAAAGATTATGTGTTGTTGGGATGGATGGATCATGGGCTACGATTGTCCTGAATGGGCCCGCATTGTCGTATTCCTTCAGCTGATTACGAGCAAAGGAGGGGGAAACCCCATCCCTGCAGCTTTATCCCCCATATACACGATCGGTCACACTGGAGAGGTGGACTGTCTCATCCCTCCTGTTTCCGTTTTTTGTGGGTAATTTGTGTGTCCTGTACTTATAACCCCCCCAGGAGAGGAAGAAAATACGTGCGGACAGATAATGTTCGGTAAACCGGAAAAATGGGAATAAAATGTTTATGAGCATCTGCCCATACAATTCAGCGAAGAGCCTGTTTAGATCTGGTAATCCGGTGTTGATTCTGAAAGAGGGGTTCCATAATCTTCAAGCCATTTGGCATCCGGGTTTTTGTTGAAAATCATCAGTTTTCCAATATTGTTTATATCATCTGCCTGGTGATATTTCATGTACGTATATTTACTGTCTGTCGCAAGAATTTCAATTTTACCGGTTTTATGAGACATAACATATCTCACTCGCTTGGCAAGCCCTGAGCAGTTAATTTTAGCCTGTTCAAATATCCGGTACGTTTCTTCAATGGGAACAGAGAAGTGTTGGTTGCCGGTAGTGGGTCTGCACTGGAATATATAATATGGTGGAATACCCGCTGCCGCAAGTTTATTTAAGAGTTCTCCGAGCACATCGGGGTCATCATTTATTCCACGGAGTATCGGTGTCTGGTTTGTTGGTTTTGCACCAGCTTTTGTAAGAAGATCAATTGCTTCCAATGCGGCTTCCGTTAGTTCTCTCGGATGGTTAAAATGTGTCATTATGTAAATTCGCTTATCTTTTGTACTGTATTTTTCGATCATTTCGAGGAGTGAAGGGTCATTGATAATGCGGTATGGATCATATGCTGGCATCTTGCTTCCAATTCGAATGATTTTCACGTGTTCAATTTCACGTATCTTTTGAATAATCACTTCAAGCTCAGATGTTGCCAGCGTGAGAGGATCTCCCCCGGTCAGGAGAACATTTGAGATCTCAGGGTGAGTTTTAATATATTCAAGATTTTCAGAGAGATTTTTAATCGTCTCTGACTCTGTATCCATGAAGATGCGTTTCCTGAAGCAAAATCGGCATATACCACCGCAGACATCACTTACCAGCAGGAGTGCAGTCGGGCTATATTTATGCTGGACACCGGGAAGTACGGTATTATCACATTCAGTTGAAGGATCAAGGTCTCCCCAGTTGTCAAGTTCATCCAATTCCGGCAGGATGATACGTCGAATGGGGTCATTCCTGTCTTCCCAGTCAATGAGCGAAAGGTAATAAACACTTGCGTAAAATGGAAATTTTTCTTCAACTTTTCTGAGTTTTGTAGCATCATCTTCTGAGATTGTGGTTAGGTTATCAATTTTTGTTATGTATCTAGGGTGCGTCATGTTTTCACCTTATTGTTGAATAATAATTCAATGGAGATAGGAAGGGGTGGTTAAGCATCGAAGATACGGTAACCTAACTTTCAAGACTTTGGTACAACTTTGGTTATAGAGAATATATAGATGAATGTTCAGAGATATTATCCTATAAAAAATGTCAGGTTATTCGTTCCGTTTTTGAATGGAAAATATGTTTTGGGTTTTGATTGGATGATTCCAGGGTATAATTATTGATAATATCTCACCGGATCCGTTTCGATATCAATAATGGTCGGGCATTTGTATCCTATAGCCTCTGTTACTGCATCTTTAAGTCTCGCAGGGTCCTGTACACGAATTCCTTTTCCGCCACAGACCGATGCGTATGCAGCGAAATCCGGATTATAAAGGTCTGTTGCAAAGTTTGGATACTGCTCCATCATCTGTTCAACCTGTATCATGCCCAGTTGATGGTTATTCATAACAATCACTACCATGGGGAGATGGTATTTTACTGCGGTAACAAAGTCGGCCATTGCCATTGAAAACCCGCCGTCACCGGTGATACAGAAGACATCTTTTTCAGGAGAGGCCAGTTTTGCGGCAATTGCTCCCGGAAGGCCAAATCCCATTGCACCCAGATACCCGGACATGACAAACCGCTGATTTTTCATCCGGAAATTTCTTCCAAACCACCACTGATTTTCCCCGACATCAAGGGATATGACAGCATCCTCAGGGATGACGTCAGACAGAATCTTCATGATATACGGAGGGCGGATGGGTTTTCCGGATGCATCAGCCTCATTATCCCGAAACAGATTCCATTCCGCCTTCATGGAAGCAATTTTGTCTCTGGTTTTTTCGGTGTTTCGGCTTCTCACCAACGGTAAGAGAGCGGTGACAATAAGGCGGGTATCTCCCCACAGGGGTGTTGATTCAGGAGAAACGCCCAACTTTACCGGGTCAATGTCAACCTGAAGAATGGGTTTTGTTAACGGTACGTTGGTATACTTTGAAAACCCCACGCCAAGAGTGATTAAGAGATCAGACTCATTTACCCAGTCTCTGGCAGCAGGTGACCCGACAGATCCGAGTATTCCCAGATTCCACGGATGACTGTCAGGTAAAATCCCTTTTGCACGGAAGGTGGTAATTATTGGTGCACTTAATGTTTCTGCAAGTGCTTCAACGCTATCTGCATACCTGAAGGCCCCCCATCCGGCAATAATCACGGGATTTTCTGCATCATTGATTATCGTTGCAGCATCGGTGATTGCGCCTGAATCCGGTAATATCAAAGAATCCGTGCATCGCTCTTTTTGGCATTTTTTCACTTCAAGTGGCATCTTCTGGATGTTGTTTGGGACAGACAGCTGAGCAACACCATGGCGAAGAGTTGCGTTTTTCAGGGCACGGGTCAGGAGGAGAACGGTTTTATCTCTGTCATAGATGGTATTGTTGTATACCGAGACCGGCCGGAAGAATGCGTCCTGATCAATCTCCTGAATACCTCCCGAGCCGGAATACTGAGCCTCCACCTGGCCATTAATTGAAATGACAGATGCATGGTCTTCCTTTGCATCATATAGTCCGGTAGCGCAGTTGGTTGCACCCGGGCCCGCAATGGTGAGACAGCAGGCAATTTTCCCGGTCAGTTTGTTATAGGCAGATGCGGCCATTGCCGCATTCTCCTCATGGCGGACAACAATATAGCGGACATCACTATTTTTTCTGATTGCTTCCACAAGACCAAGGGATGACGTCCCCGGCAGACCAAAGATGAGCTCAACTCCCCATGCGGAAAGTTCAGAGATGATGACATCTGAGACCGTTTCTGTGGATGATGCATGCATGTCCGTCTCGTCAATTTTTTCAAATGCATCTTTTCCCGCACCGCACACCGGACATCTCCACGTATCCGGCAGATCGTTGAACGGTATGACAGATGACGTTTCAGATTGATTTTCCGGTTCAGATTCACGGTAAATATATCCACATATTTTGCATTTCCATGATGACATAACAGCCCCCCCGGGAGTGTGTCAACTAACAGTCTGTTACGATATAAAAAAGAGACGGTCTTTTTAAGAGGGATAGATATTACTAAAAAAGGGTTCATCACTGTTCCATGTGGGTTCTTACAATGAGTGAATCTGTTTTTTCCCCATGAACCAAAGTCCTGTCAATATCTTTGGAATTTGATCGTCTTTTTGTTCTGACGAAGAGCAAGGGAGGGGGTGCCCCCTCCCTGCAAGACCCTCCCCCGGGTGTGAAACAGGTCATATACAGGAGGGATATGTGAACATCCCCCAGTCCCGCCTGTTTTCGGGGATTTTTGTGTGCTGCAATTGTGTTCCCATCTACGTAAAGGGGAATTCCTGAGATATGTACCCACACAATTCAGCGAAGGGCCAAAAAAAAGAGATTATTCAGATGAAACTACTTCTGTTTCCAGCATAAGATTGCCAAAGATTATTTTTTCAAGGATCTGGCCAACATATTTTATCTTCTGCATTTCATCGCTGTCTTCGTACCGGTGAATATCTGCATACACCTGGAGGCGCACAAGTCCGAATCGGAAATGGTCCAGACCATCTCCTTCCAGTGTAATGGCTGCAAGATATATTGGTTCAATTGACTGGGGGAACTCCTCAATGTTTTCAAGACAGGGGATGAGCATGTGATATATGTCAAGTACCTCTCCATTCCCGGAAATGATCCTGATATAATCCATAGGATAGTATTCCTCTGTTCACGGTGTTATTGGTTTCTGGGAGCGACACTGGAACGTATCCACATTGAATGCTGGAAAAAAGAAGAAAAAATTGTGTTACTCCTTAATTGTTTTAAGGATTTTGTCCATTACCGCATCAACATGTTCCCATGTTACCTGATGCTGGTCATCTCCGTCTTTTCTGATGATAAATGGCCGGCCTTCATCGCCTGCTTTGCGCATTTCAGGATCAAGTGGGATTGAACCAAGGTATGGTACTTTCAGTTCTTCTGCAGCTTTTTTGCCTCCACCCTTTCCAAAGAGGTCAATTTCCTTACCACAGTGTGGGCAGACCATTCCGCTCATATTCTCAATAATCCCGATGACGGGTAAATCGAGCTGCTGAATGAATTTCACTGCCTTCGTTGAGTCGAGTACTGCGACATCCTGAGGGGTTGTAACAATGACCGCACCGTCAATGTTGGGTGCAAGCTGACAAATCGCAAGGGCTTCGTCACCGGTGCCGGGTGGGAGGTCAACAATTAAGTATTCCATATCGCCCCAGTTCACATCTTCCAGGAACTGTTTGATTGCAGTAAATTTCATGGGACCGCGCCAGACAACCGGGCATGATGGATCCGGAAGCAGGAATGCCATGGAAACGACACCGAGTGTTCCGGTGAGACGAACGGGTTCGATTGTCTTTCCGTCACGTGATTCGAGGCGTTTATCTTCGATACCCAGCATCTTCGGGATGTTTGGCCCGTGAATGTCAAGATCTACAATTCCGGTGTCATATCCCTTATTTGAAAGGGACATCGCAAGATTTGTTGCAACCGTGCTCTTTCCAACGCCACCCTTACCTGAAAGAACGATGATGATGTGTTTCACATCGATATCTACTTTCTGTATTCCACTGGTTTTCTTCTCTGGATCTGTGCACGTGGACGAGGTTGCGCACGATGAACAGTTTCCATCGCATGCCTGTTCTGAATTTTCGGTATTTTCTGCCATATTATTCTCCTTAATTGTTGTTTTACAAAGTATGAATGATTTTCTTTCATCCGTCCTGCATAAGTCTATATATGTTTCCAATACTCTGACGGATATATGTGTTGATTTAGTGTGTTCAAAATGATGACTGAATCATCACGGGGTTATTTTTTTTGTTTTCTGATCTCTGTCAAGGTTGATAAAGGGTTTAATATCCAGAACCGGAGTATTATCGATTGCATCCAGTCCACGGACGGTTAAAATCGTTCCATTGACGTTGACCAGGTCAACCAGTTCAAGGGCAATGGGGTTCGGGCGTGCGGGTGATCTGATGGAAAAGACTCCCCGTTCTTCACCATGCCCCGGTGGTGTGGCCCTGAGAAGTGTTCTTTCTGCCCTGTCAAACCAGCAGAGAACAACGAGCTGTCTGCATTTCTCAATGGTGTATAATGCATCTTTGTATTCCGGGAAGATGTGAATCTCAGATACCTGTTCTGAGAGTCTTCCCTGCCGGGGTGCTTCACCAGGTGTAATATATGAGGATTTGACTATTCCTACCGGTCTGAGGGTAATTTCGTCTTTGTTGAATGATATTGGTTCTGATGGTTTTTTCGTTCCCTTTTGAAACGCATCCAGTGTCTCATTGCACATCCTGTCAGCTATGCTAATGTTTTTATTTGACCGTGGGACATTTTCGAAAGAAACAGAATCAAATTTTTTGATAATGGTATTTGCTTTCATGTACAGGTGTCTCAGGCAGCGATCCCTGACCTTGTACTCTCCTCTGAGCTGGCGAACGATGAGCTGACTGTCTGAATAGAGAAGAATATCTTTGAATCCCTGCTTTTCTGCATCTGATAATGCATTTATTACTGCGGAATACTCGGCCTGGTTGTTGGTTGCAAATTCACAGAATCCGGAATTCTTTGTTCCAATGATTCCGTTATTCAGTATAATATAGGCCCACGCAGAATTTCCCGGATTTCCGCGCGAGGCGCCATCAGTATATATGACAGCTGACGTACCCTTCATATTCAGAGATATTGGTGAACAAGATATTTAATTCGATTATTGAACCAGTGTTTATTCTGTACGAAACCTGATTTTAAAAGAGTCTGACAGCCTTCTGCTGCACCTTCTGAGAAGTATAGCTATCGTCGTGATACGCGTTTATCGTAATTAAACGTCATTCTCTGTGTTATTTCGCACACAACCATTCCCTGTGTTTTTTCGCACACACCGGCAGATGTCACATATTGTAACACTGGTGTCACCACTGATAAGTGACCATGTCCACTTCTCAATTATTTCATCAAGATCCTCTGATATCTCCAGACATTTGCATCCGCGTTTTCTGCTGACATACTGGCACACAGCGGCAGGAGTCAGGCCCATGTATCCCGCAACTGTTTTCTGGGAAAGTCCTCTCTGAAGTACCATTCTGGATACAACTTCTGCCCGTATCTGGGGAAGATACTGCCTTACCATTTCATCACAAATTAAAATGTCACACAACGGTTGCTTCATGCCGTTGCCTTCTGCGGTTCTTCAGAAGATATTACATCCTTGATCTGATACAGAACCTGACGGGCATCTCTGAAGTTAAATTTCTCGATGATAAGTCCGCTCTCTTTTAGTTTTTTTATTGCATACCTGACTGTCCGTGGTGAGATCTCGATTTCCTGCGTCACCTGCTTGAATGTCCTTGACTGTCCGTCCTTCAGGAGGGCTAATACCCGCTTTGAAGAGGGGGGGAGCCGCACTTTATTAACGGCGTTAACGGTTTGCATAGATCATAATTAACGCTGTTAACATATATACCCTTCGTGATATGGTTTGACATACAATATGATTTTTTCAGAAGAATGGGGTTTATTATGGAATAATAACCGTTTATTTTGTTTGAATGTTGTTTGTCACCGCATTTGTCGGAACGAATTGATCCGGGTTTTTTGTGCGGTCCCTTCTGCTGATAATGTATGTGGGAGATACCGGACTCAAATTACATTCAGAAGGGTTTATACAGGACACACACCGTGTGTGCCCGAAGAGAAATGCACTTCTGATACGAGAGTGAACAGTGATACGTATGGTCAGACTTGACAGAATTGAATTTGTCAAACTTCTTGTTTCTGTTGGTGCCGGAATAATCGCAGGAAATTATGCCCGGGGGTATTTTGGTGATCAGATTGTCAGTCTCTTTGTGACTGTTGTTGTTCTGGTTCTGGTATATAGTGCACTCGATGTTGCAAACCGGGCGTACGTCCGCAGGGGCAGAAAATAGCTGTTCCTGATTTTTCATCCTCCTTTTGAGTCTGAAGGTATTCCTGTTTGCAGGTTCATCGCTGTTTGTGTCGCCTCATTTTAATTCAGGCTTAGCTGAAAGAAAGGCATTAATGCGATTGATCACACAGAGGGGATTATCTGTGCGGTGGTAATAAAGTGGTGGAAATGGTTGTTGAACAGGACATTATTCTTATTGTTTTTCTGCTGCTCATTGCTCTTTTGTCAATCATATTTTTTAAATGGCTCAAAATACCGTATACCATTGGCCTGATTATTATCGGAGTGGGAATTGCTCTGTTTTCTGATCTGACAGGTATTTTGAGTCCGCTCATCTCGTTCACTCTTTCACCGGAGATCATCCTGTTTCTGTTCCTGCCGCCCCTGGTGTTTGAGGCGGCATACCGGATGAACAGCCGGCTGTTCTTCAGAAATATTGTGCCTGTTCTGATACTGACACTTCCCGGCATTATTGTTTCAATGGTTATTATTGGAGGGATTTCATCTCTTCTTACACCGATTCCGATATTTTCAGCCTTCCTTTTTGGCGCACTCATATCAGCCACTGATCCTGTCTCGGTCCTCGCCGTATTCCAGGAACTTGGCATTTCCAAACGGCTGAAAACGCTTGTGGAAGGAGAGAGTCTCTTTAATGATGCAACGGCTATCGTGCTGTATAATGCTGTTATCGTAATGGCGGTATCCGGCATTTTTACGGTAACGGACGTAACATTGGGTCTTGTACAGATTACCAGTGATTTTGTGGGGGGAATCTTGAGCGGTTGTCTGACAGGGATTGTGATTGGATATCTGATTCTCTTTTCCCGGGAGAATATGGCATTTGCAGAGACGGTGTCACTCATTGTTGCCTATGCGGCATATCTCGTTGCTGAGGTATTGTTCGGGGTGTCCGGTGTGATCTCAGTTGTTTTTGCCGGCCTGACACTCGGGTGGATTGCATCGCTGACCCTGAAACCGGCTGAACGGGACCACATGACTGAGTTCTGGCAATTCGTGGGTTTCATCGCGAACAGCCTGATCTTTCTCCTTATTGGCATAACCGTGATTAATCTCTTTGAAATTATGGGAGCCGGGACGATGATCATTCTTCTCGGTGCTGTTGGCATTCTTGCGGTGCTCATCGGACGAATGGTGGTTGTGTATGGACTGACAGCAGTCTACAATTGTGTGCCCGGTTCTGAGAATATCGGTATCCGGTATCAGCATGTTCTCTTCTGGGGCGGGCTGCGGGGTGGGGTAGCACTTGCGCTGGCATTGAGTATTCCGGCAACGGTGCCATTCAGGGATCAGATCCTTCTGATGACAATCATTGTCACCCTCTTCACCGTTCTGGTGCAGGGATCCACAATTCATCTCCTCATCAGCCGCCTGAATCTGAATCGTCCCAGTAATCTTGCCTGGGTTGAGTATCTGGATACCCGGCTGGCAACGAAGAGACGGGCCCTTGCTCTTCTGGAAAAAATCCATGCTACCCGTGATATTGACCCACAGGTCTATGAATCCGTTCATACGGAATATACGAATGTGGTTCACCGGTATGAACTGGATTTCAGGGTGTTTGAAAAATCGCTGAATATGACACCGAAGATGATTGAACAGGCATTCTGGTCGCGTCTGCTTTCGATTCAGAGGAAAGCGTATCGCGAATTATATGATAAATCCTTCATATCAGAATTTGTTCTTGATATTCTGACTCATTCTCTGAACAATCGGCTTGTCAGCATCAGAAATATGAAACCGCCCGTATTCGGTATTGACCAAAATCCGCCGGAGATCATGTTCATCCAGTGGCTCATAACGGCGATTAACCGGGTGGCACCCAAAGCACAGGCAGCAAAGAATCTCCGAAGATTTTCCCTCAGTATCGAATACCAGACCCTTATTTCAGAAGCGGGGAGTGCCGGCAGGGCACTGGAGAGCATTGAAACAATTTCGCATGATTTTACCATTCCCGATGAGATGCTGGACGATATCTGGGATAGGTATTCGGGGCATATTGCACGGTGCAATGCAGCGGTGAAACAGATGGGTGACATATATCCGGAGCTTGCGGAGGATATTGAGGACTATTACCTGCGCATGACCCTTATTATGAGGGAAGAAGACCTGATCCGGAGTCTGGCGGATGAGGGCACAATATATGGAAACGTCCGGGATGACCTCCTTCGGGATCTTGAACATGATAAGGAAGCGTTGGAAAAGCATGTGTATACTATTCTGTGAAGGGGTGGTTTTGGTTTGATGGTGGTGGGTAATTGAGCTAATTCTGTATTGGTGTGTGTCAATGTCCTGACAATGACTTTGGATTTGAATTGATTTCTGTTGTGACTGAGAGCAAGGGAGGGGGTGCCCCCCTCCCTGCAGCCCTCCCCCCACATGTGACAGGTCATAGAGGAGGAAAGAAGAGCAGATACCTCTCCTGTTTCGGTTTTTGTGTGTATTTTTTTGATATTTTGTGAGTATTTTTAGGTGTTTTATGGTTTTTTTATGGGTGTATTTTGTAGGTGGTTTTCGTTCTGCAATGGCAGGCCCTCCTGCGACCGGGAGTATTGCTGCCTGATCTGAATCATACAGGAAATATATGGGAAATATATGGGAACGATATAGGAAATGCGTATTCTTGACAGGTTAAAGAAGGAATCTTTTTTTATGAACAGATTAAGAGGACATTATCGCATGAAGCAGGGATATATTCAGGTCTATACGGGAGATGGCAAAGGAAAGACAACGGCGGCTCTTGGTGTCAGTGTCCGGTCTCTTGTTGCCGGACACCGGGTGTATTTCGCCCAGTTTATCAAGGGGACGGAAACAGGGGAGCTCTCTCTTTCAGAGTCGTTTCCGGAATTTACGATTGTTCAGTATGGGGAGGGCCGGTTTATTGATAGGCAGCCGGAAGAAAGCGATATTGTCGCTGCAAGAAAAGGGCTGGATATCTGTGCTGAAATCCTCCGGTCCGGAGAGTATGATCTCGTTGTATTAGATGAGGTTAATGTGGCACTCCACTATGGGCTCTTTGAACTGTCAGAGGTGCTGGCCGCTCTCACCGCCAGGGCTCCTCATGTTGATGTGATATGCACCGGCAGGTATGCCCCCTCTGAATTAATTGAGGCAGCCGACCTTGTTACCGAGATGAAAAAGATAAAACACTACTATGCAGCCGGTGTACGGGCCCGCAGAGGGATTGAGTTCTAGGGTTGTCGCTGTTTCAGATTTATAAGCAAGGGAGGGGGTGCCCCCCTCCCTGCAGCCCCCCTATATGTGACAGGTCAGGCTCTTCGCCATTCCGTATGGGCGGGTGAAATAGAACTGAATCAGTTTCCCCAT
>Ga0208905_1001228_pt1 | contig 12956 bp, 10 predicted proteins | sample AntAceMetag02UKS_FD_184776 | JGI IMG/M metagenome (GOLD analysis project Ga0208905, IMG submission 184776) | Saline lake microbial communities from Ace Lake, Antarctica - Antarctic Ace Lake Metagenome 02UKS (SPAdes) (version 2) | ecosystem: Environmental > Aquatic > Non-marine Saline and...
ATCCGGAGGTGCAAATTTTCTGTTTTGGATTCTCAAGGGCAGAAGATACGACAAATATTGTAGGACGATTTATTCAAGAAATTAGCAACCGGCGTTAATATTAATGCATTTACAGTAAGTTAGCGCCGAAGGCGATAACTTAAAAGGATATGATTTATGAACGATCTTTTCGATAGAACAATTCAGCGTTACCTGGAGCCTATCTCCAGTCTGAAGAATGGGATAGGGGACGCGTACTACTTCCTCCGCAAGGATGGAGCATTTATCTTTACCGAAGGATATCTTCATCCTGAAGGGGGGTTGATGGGAAAAGTAATGCTCTCCCCCGATCCTGACGGCGATACGGAGATATTCGGCCGGATGTTTAAGAGCAGCTATAAGCGGGTGGTGGATGGTGAGTTAACCCTGATCTCCCATCCCGAACAGATGCTCAATCAGTTTGATCTGACTCCGGGATTGGATCCGGTCGCTCCTCGTCCGGTCTATGAGGAGTTTCATGTTGAATTTCCTCTTGATGATTTTACGGGAGTATTTGAGCATCATCACTCCCTGATGGCGGCAATGGAGGACTACCCCATGGTAAAGGAGTCGATTGAAGATCTGAGCCGTGGTTTTGATATCCCGTTCTCCCGTTTGGGTTGCACCGGTTCGACCTGTTATGGGAAGTTTGAAGAGCCGGATGATGATGTCGATCTGGTCTGGTACGGCAGTATCGCCGATAACAAGAAAGTTCTCGATCAGATCATGGAGTTGACCCGCAACCCGAAGAACCGTGTCTTTGAGTTCGGGCGCTGGTGGCCGATCCGTTTCTTCTGGAAGGGAATGATGATCTGTTCCTTCTTTAACTATGGAGTGAAAGAAGAGATTCCACTCCGGGATTGCCGGATGACCGTACTGGAGGAAGATGTAAGAGGAGTCGGGATGGTCGATGATGATACTCACGCCATCTATATGCCATCAATCATGACTCTTAGCCACTTGCTTCTCAATGGAAAGAAGAGTCGGGATATGAATTTAATCATATATGACGGCTCACTCCGGGGAGAATTTTTTGCCGGTGACTACCTTGATTTCAAAGCTTATCGGGTCCTGGTGCAGACCCCGGATCGGGAGTATGAAGCTCTCCTGGTAAATTTAAGAGATAATATTAAGAAAGAAGAATAATCATGAACTATACTTTTGATCAGATTATGGATCGTTTTCTCAGGCCCCTCTCGGAACTTCCGGGTGGTCGTGCCGGCGATTCACAATATTTTTTAAGAAAAGACGGCAGTTTTATCTTTACTGAGGGATATTGCCACCCGGAAGGCGGGATGTATGGCAAGATGATCTACTACCCGAAGAAGGGCGGTAAGATCAATGTCTTTGGTCGTGAATACGGGTGTACCACGAAAAAAATAGTGGATGGTGAATATATCTATATCGGACATCCCGAACAGATCAGAATACATGGGGAGGTAGATCCTTCCCTTGATCCTGATGTTCCCCGTCCGGTTTTTGTTGAATATGAGATGCCGTTTTCTCTCTCGGACTGTATCGGTTACTTTGACCCGGTTCATTCTCTTCGGGCCTGTATCGAGCTCTATCCTTGGGTGGAAGAAGGAACCCGGGTTGCGGCAAAAGTTCTGGGAGTGGAGTGGGAGACTTTGGGATTGACCGGTTCACTGGCCTATGGCCGCTATGAAGAAGGTGATGACGATCTTGATCTGGTGATCACCGGGAGTATTGAACATAACCAGCGGGTATATCGGACTATCCGAAGTCTCTCGGATCAGCCGGAACACCGGGTGATTGAATTCGGACGCTGGTGGCCGATGCGTATGTATGAAGAGGGATTTCTGATCTGTCCGTTCTTTACTTATGATAAGTGGGAGACAGCTCCCCTCAGGGATTTTACGGTTGATGTTATCCGGGAAGATGTTCCGGTTACCGGGACAGTTGTGGATGATACTCATACCAATTATATGCCCCCCCTTCTTCCCATGGATGATGTAACTATCGATGGAGAAGAAGCAGCACCGCTGCCATTGATTATCTATGACGGTGCATTGCGGGGCGAGTTTTTCAATGGAGATATATTGAAGATGAAGGCTCGTCTGGTTCAGGTGAATCAATACGGTGAGTCATACCGGGCGGTTCTGGTAACTCTCTGGGATAATATTAAGAAAGTCGGGGAAGTTGTCGAGGAGAAGAACGAAGTGCTGGTTGAGGTATAAGCTATACTTCACTCGAAAAGGTATTTTATGATTTTTTTGTGTTTGCAAAACTATATATTAACCACGAAGAACACGAAGGACACGAAGAATAAATTGATAAATAAAAAAATTAGATCAATTTCTTAGAAATCTTCGTGAACTTCGTGTCCTTCGTGGTGAAAATGCTTTTTGAATAAGACCTGGATAACAAATACAACTTATAATTCTAAATAAACAGGAAGGGGAAACAGATGGCTGATAAATTTAATGAAATGATGGACAAGTTCCTTGAACCGATCTCACGGTTGGACGGGAAGATTAAGGATTCACTGTATTTTCTCAGGAAAGACGGTTGTTTTGTCTTTTCCCACGGATATTATCACCCCACCCCGGGTTCTTTTATCGGGAAGATTATTTATTATCCCCTGGCTGAAGGGGATTCTAATATCTGGGGCCGGAGATACCAGGCAATGCATAAAGCCTGGATTGATGGTAAGCATGTGGCAATCATGAATGATGTCCAGATTCTCAAGCAGTATGAAGTCGACCCAACGCTGGATCCGGATAAACAACGTCCCCTGGTGGCTGATTATACTCTGGAGTTCCCTCTCTCTGATTTTCTGGGCTATTTTGACCCGTCCCGGAGTCTGGAATTATGCCGGGAGATGTATCCCGATCTGGTAATACCATGGTCGGAGCAGAGCGCGGAGTTAATGAATTTCCCAATCGAAAAGATGGGGGTTACCGGTTCGCTGGCTTATGGCAAGGTTGAAGAAGAGGATATGGACTTTGATGTAATATTCATGGGTGCTCCCGCCGAGAACATAAAGGTGCGGAATAAGCTCCATCGTCTCTCTCAAGTTAAGGAATGCCGTGTCTTTGAATTCGGTCGTTACTGGCCGATTAGAATAATGCACAATGGTTTTCTTCTCTGCCCCTTCTTTGTTTATGAGAACTGGGATGATGTTCCCTTAGCGGAAGCGGAAGTCAAAGTAATCAAGGAAGATATCACCGTAACCGGCACCATCATCGATGACTCCAACAATTCGTACCTGCCGATTATTCTGGAGTTGGGCGATGTCATTCTGGATGGTAAAGAGCGGGATAGTCTCCGTTTTATCTGTTACGATGGCTCAGTCCGGGGAGAATACTGGAAAGGTGAGCAGCTCCGGATGAATGGGCGGTTACTGAAGATAAAAGACCATCGCGGAGAGTATGAGGCAGTGGCGATTGATATCAGCTTTAATATCACCAAATTAAAGCAGGAGCAGTACCCTATTTAATTTTCCGCGTTGCGAAAAATTAAACCTAAATTGAGCGATTCTATGCGGCGAACTGCACCAATCTTATGGTCTGCCCCGCAAGTATGCGGGATCTCCGCTACGCTACGACACTAGGTTGCAAAAATACTCGTTCGCATTTATTAATGCGTCTGCGTTTTTTGCAACCGATGCAGCCTCATAATCTTAGCACATTTCACAAGTCCGCCAGAGTGCTTGTGCTCGCATCCCGATTATTTCGGGGCATCCCGAACTTGATTCGGGGCTTTAGCGACGGCTGATCCGCAATAATCGCTCAACTTAGGTTAAATATAACTTGTTGGTCTACATTCCAATTGGATTTAAGCCTGTTTGTTTGGTTGGCAATGTCGGATTTTTGTCCGCTGGAGACAGATCGGATTAGAGGAGAGATATTCTGTTTCCCGCGTGGCGGCAGTGATCATCGGGTAGCAGGAATATCTCCGGTACTGCCGTAATAAAACCGGCTTATTCCCCGGATATCCCATATCCCCAGACTGTCTTGCCATACCGCGGTGTCTTCGGTGGAATCACCATCATAATCGATCAGAAAAGGTTGAACTATACTGCTCCCGAAATCGAACCTGGTTAAGTTCCGGAGATACCATCTTCCATTCTCCGGCCTGAAGACCCCAGCCTCCCAGGTCCCGTCACCGGTAAAATCTCCCGGCACCGGAGTATCACCTGCTTGGCCGAAATATATCCGGCTTACGTCTTTAATTCCCCACAGGCCGGAGCTTTTCCGGAAAATCCCTATATCCGTGGTGCCGTCTCCGGTGAAGTCCCCCGGCACCGGTCGGTCGCCGGAACTCCCCAGATAAACCCTGGTCACATTTTTGATCGCCCACAATCCGCTGGCTCCCCGGAAGATACCGGTATCGCAGGAGCCGTCCCCGTCATAGTCGCCGGGAACAGGTGTATCGGATGATGAACCAAAGTAAGTCCGGGTTATTCCTCGTACTGCCCACATTCCGGAACTCCTTCTATAAACAGCAATATCGGTGGTCCCATCCGCGTTATAGTCACCGGGGACCGGTATATCCGAAGTGGTACCGAAGTAAATCCGGGTAATTCCCTTGACCGACCACAACCCGGAACTTCCCCGAAAGACCGCGACATCGGATGTACCATTGCCATTATAGTCTCCACTGTTCAATACAACCGGCAGCGAGGCAAAATAATCGGCGGTCGGAGTCATGGAGTGAATTCTTACAGTGGCATCTCCCCGGATAATAAATTCACTCATTCCGACATGATCGGTCTGATCTCCCCAGTCATAAGTGTACCCCAGCCGGGTCCAGGGCATTGCCCAGGGCCAGGTATACTGGGTTGATCTGAGATCGTTAAACCAATCACGGTAATCCGTATCGATTGTAAAATAGGGGGAGTCGGGAAAATCAAGCTCCGCTTCGTGATCGCTGATCTCCGGGTCGGGGCTGGGACGGAAAATCTGGTCGGGGCTGACCCAGAACTCCACAAAGAGAGTTTTCGAGGCGTCGGGAGGCATTCCCAGCAACTGGCGAATCCGCATGGTCAGCTCGTCCGCTCCCACCGGATTATCCCGGAGCCATTGCTTCATCTCCGGGACCGCGGTCACCCAGACAGGATGAGCCGGGCTAACGATGAACTCATCGCCCGGCTGATAATTCTCGGGATACCATTCGTCTCCCCAGGTAACCACTAAGAGCTTCCGCTCATCCGAAGCCTGATTTATCCAGATCAGATCATCGTTATAAGGGGTGATCGCTGTTAGCTCCAGGGAAATTTTTTCCGGGGTCCCTTCCTCCTCCGCGTCGGCCACCGCGGCACTGTAATCCGCCCAGAGATCCGCATAGGCTCTGCTGAAAGTGCCGGTTACAGCTAAAAGAAATATTGAGAGAGATAAAACCAGGCGCCTGGAAATATTAAATTTCATTAACTTCCTCCGTTTTTATAGGATTATTTATATAATAAGATGACCATACCTTTTCGTAACAAATATTTTCAAGTTAAAAAATCATCAATGATATATCGATAAGAAATATAAAGAATGATATTGTATTATTAATTGGAAGAAAATATATTGGCGGACAAATTACCCGTTTAGATAAAATCGCAACTGTCCGTTACAACAGTAGAGGCAAATAGAGAGAGGAAGCATAAGATGAAAGATCTTCGATTTATTATCATGGTAGGGATTATCGCGTTTCTATTTTTGGCGCCCGCTGACGCGGCGGAAGTTAAATATGTTACCAGTTTCGGTCCGGTCTACGGTTCGCCCGGTTATTTGGGTTATCCGCAGGGGATGGCGGTTGATTCGGCGGGGAATCTCTATGTGGTTGATATGGGTGCCAGGGCTATCGTTGTCTTCGATCGGTATGGCAATTATCTCCGTCAGTGGGGAAGCCATGGAGCCGGTGACGGCGAATTTAATTGCCCTCAGGGAGTTGCCATAGACTCGGCCGGTGAGATTTATGTGACCGATCAAGCGAATCATCGCGTCCAGGTATTCGAACTCAGTTACGCGCCCTGCCAGGCAGTTGGGAGCGGTGACTTCCAGGGAGATGGCCGGTCGGATCTGGCCACGTTTAAACCGGAGCATGGCCGTTGGGCGATAGCGGGAAACGACGGTATGATAGGTGAAAGCCGCGGGAACACGTTCGTTGACTACCTCTACTGGGGGAGAGAGGGAGATATTATGGTTCCGGGGGATTACACCGGCTCCGGGACGAGTCAGATCGGGATCTACCGCCCGTCATCCAGTCTCTGGGGAATAAGAAATGTCAGCCGTATCTATTTCGGCCGCGACGGTGATGATCCGGTCCGGTCGGATTACAATGGGGATGGAGTGCTTGATATTGGTGTTTACCGGAATGGCACCGGCCTCTGGGCGATCCGGGAGCAATCCCGGTTTTACTTCGGCAGGCTCTATGATGAGTCCATCCCAGCCGACTATTCCGGCGACGGCACGGCCGAACCGGCTATATTTCGATCTATGGACGGATTGTGGGCGATCCGGGGCCAATCCCGGTTTTACTTCGGGAGAGAGGGAGATGAGGCAGTTCCCTATGACTATGACGGAGATGGTAGCGTGGATATAGCCGTCTTCCGCGAGTCGACCGGCCTCTGGGCGGTTCGGGGTCTGACCAGGGAGTATTACGGGGAGACCGGGGATATTCCGGTCCCGGGGGATTACACCGGTGACGGAGAGCTTGAAATTAGTATCGTTCGGGAGTCCGGGAGCTGGCTGATCTGGTGGGTCGCCGACTTCCCTCCGGTTTATATGTATTAACCCGATTTATAAATCGGGTTAGTTTTGAAAAAATGCAGAAACCGGTATCGTGTCGAACGTCGGTTGATAATCATAAAAAGGTGGTTTAAGGGGGATGACAGAAAAGAAAAACAGCTCAGGATCCCAAAGTATTTACCGTATTTGGGTAATCGGCATCGGTGTCTGTATTCTGGTATTTTTTATTTTTGAAGCATATGTATTGCGTATGCACGAAAAGACTAAAGGGCCGACTCCGCCGCTCTGGGGAAATTTTCAACGAGTAAGGGATATTCTGACCAATGCTCCCCGTAAAGAAAAATTTAGCTTCGCGGTAGCCGGTGATCGGCAGGGTGTCGGGATTTATCCCAGGATAGTGGAGGAATTGAGAAAACGACCGGTCGATTTTATCGTAATGCTGGGTGACGCTTTTACGGGGTCCTCGGAGGATCACCAATATTTCCGAGCTCAACTTGCGGATGAATTTGCTCTGCCGTTTCCGGGCTTACATATTATCGGGAATCATGAAGTAAAAAATATGTCGATATCTCGTTTTGAAGAACTTTATGGACCTACTATTTTTTCATTTGAATATCAAGATTGCCTCTTTATCGGACTGCGGAGTATAGGAGATTCTTTATCAGACAGGGGGAGCCTTGATTTTTTAAAATCATTATTAGAAAAAGAATCAAAAAATTATCGGAAGACATTTGTATTTTTGCATATCCCCCCCCCGGTTCCGTTCTGCGATAACCAAAAATTTACCGCTCCGGAAGAATTCATATCCCTCTTTGACCGGTTAAATGTTGATTATGTCTTCGCAGGTCATTATCATGGCTATGGGCGGACCCATTATGGAGACACAACATATATTATCTCCGGCGGAGCGGGAGCGCATCTTGACGATGATAAAATCCCTCAGTTTTATCATGCCGTTGTAATTGAAGTCGGCCCGGACCATGTATCCGAGCGGATTATTCAAATTCCGGAACAACTTGATATCCCAAATAAACTGAAAAAATTTGCTATCGCGGAGGCCTATCCCTGTTTTCGTCAGTACCGGACGGTGGTTTATATTATTAATATTCTCCTTCTCGTTATATTATTGATCAGCATACGGTATCTCCTGATTAAGAAGAAAGCAAGGAAGGGAGAGGGGAATATCCAATGATCAAGAATCCGATGATTTAGGATGCGGGATACAGGATTCGGTATTCAAGATATGACACTTTCCCCCTTGCCGGGCCTTGAGGCGCCAGCGTAAGTCCTGCTCATACTTCTGAGCGGGATTTTTTTTGTTTGCGGTTGTAATATTTTTGATAGACTCTATTTCTCTTGAACTCAGTATAGAGGGGTAATTTATTGTTAAAGTTTTTTAGGTATTGCTTCTATCTAATAATGTTCTTCATTGTTCAAAACTAAATTAGCGGCCCCGGCGCTAATTTACTGTGTCGTAATTTTTTGCAAGAAGCTGATGCGCGTCTGGCGCACAATAACTGTTTAAAAATTAATTAATTTAATGCTCAGCTCCGCTGGCGAGGCGAATCTTTTAACTTTAAGCACTTAAGCGCACTTCAGGCACTTAAGGCACTTAAAACTTAGTCCCGCCAGCGGCGGGGCTAAGATCTAGGAGCTATCATACTATGACTATTCACAAAACCGCGATAATTGATCCGGCGGCGGAGATTGATTCTTCGGTGGAGATCGGTCCCTATGTAATTATTGAAGGCCCGGTCAGAATTGGCGCCGGGAGCAGGTTGATGGCGCACGCTTTCATCTCATCTAATACCGAGATCGGACCGGATAACGTAATATTTCCCTTTTCCGTTATCGGTGCAGCCCCCCAGGATCTTTCATATAGTAATGAGAAGTCCTACCTTAAGATCGGGAAGGGAAATACCATCCGGGAAGGGGTATCGATTCACCGTGGTTCTAAAGAAGGCGGTGCCACGGTGATTGGAGATAATAATTTTATTATGGGCTATTCCCATATTGCCCATGATTGCGTGATTGGTAATGAAGTTATCATTGCCAATGGAGCACTCTTAGCGGGGCATGTCCATATCAACGATCAGGTATTTATCTCCGGTAACGTGGTCATTCACCAGTTTTGCGAGGTCGGGCGGCTGGCCATGCTCTCGGGTCTTGCCCGGGTCAGCAAAGGGGTTCCCCCCTTTATGACGGTTGTAGAAAGGAATTTAGTAACCGGTCTTAATGTAGTCGGTTTGAGGAGAGCCGGCTTTAGCCCTGGGGAGCGGAGTAATATAAAACGGGCCTATAAGCTGATATATCGGTCCGGTCTTAATGTCGGGCAGGCGGTGGAAAAAATTGAACAGGAAGATCTCGGTCCTGGTGCGGCGGCGATTGTTGCCTTGATCCAACGGTCCACACGAGGGATATGCGGAGCGGCATAGTAAAGAGTGCTAATTATCACAGAGCTGCATAAAAATGATGTCCAGATAAGGAGCGAAAATTATGTATAGATTGATCAGTATATTCGGGATGCTGGTTCTGGTAGGGATTGCTTTCTTGATGTCTAATAACAAGAAGAAGATCAGTATGCGGGTCCTGATTCTGGGAATCACTCTTCAGGTCTTTTTCGCCCTGATTATCTTGCCGAACAGTCCATTCAATCTATTGCTTAAGAAGGTATTCAGTATCGAGTGGACGCCGGGGGCGGTCTTCTTCTCGTACATGAACGACGCAGTTATGAAGCTCTTGAGTTTTGCGGAGGACGGGTCCCGCTTTGTCTTCGGGAACCTGGTCTCAAACTCGGTTCCGGTTATGATGCCGTCCGGGCCGGATGGAGTGGGAGTACTTAAAAATGTTCCAGGAATGGTCGCGGCTACCGGGGCTTATTTTGCTTTCAATGTTCTGCCGACCATTATCTTCTTCTCTTCTCTGATGACGGTCCTCTATTACCTGGGGATCATGGAGCGGATAGTGACTTTCTTCTCCAAGATCATGGAGAAATTTTTGAAGACCAGTGGTGCGGAGACTCTCTCGGCTTCGGCCAATATATTCGTGGGGCAGACCGAGGCGCCCCTGGTAGTCAGGCCTTTTATCAATGATATGACCATTTCGGAGCTGATGGTGGTGATGGTCGGAGGATTTGCCACGGTGGCCGGAGGGGTAATGGCCGCTTACGTGGGGATGCTGAAGGACTACTTCCCGGATATCGCCGGCCACCTGATCTCGGCCAGTATCATGTCGGCTCCGGCCGGAATCGTGATGGCAAAACTGATGTATCCCGAGACAGGGAAACCCAAGACGATGGGGGGGGTTAAGGTTAAGCTCCCCAAGACCAATGTCAACATTATCGACGCAGCCGCCAGTGGTGCCGGTACCGGACTTACCCTGGCGCTCAATGTGGGAGCGATGCTTCTGGCCTTTGTCGCCCTGATCAGTCTGGTCAACTTCGGGGTCGAACAGTTCGGATATCTTCTGGACTTGATATTAGGAGTAACCACCGATTTAAGCCTCTCCAATCTCCTGGGCTGGATCTTCTCCCCCCTGGCCTGGGTGATGGGGGTCCCTTGGTCGGACTGCATGGTGATCGGGAGGCTGCTGGGAGAGAAGATGGCGATCAACGAGTTCGTGGCTTACGCCAGCCTTGCCAATCTTCTCGCCGAAGGTGTCAAGCTTCATCCGAGGAGTATTGTTATCGCCACCTACGCCCTCTGTGGTTTTGCTAACTTCAGTTCAATCGCTATCCAGATCGGGGGGTTGGGGGGGATCGCCCCCAAGCGGCGCCACGATCTGGCCCGGATCGGCTTCAAGGCTATGATCGGGGGCACACTGGCCGCTTTCATGACCGGGACCATCGCCGGGATATTTCTATAAATTAGTGGCTTTCGAGCTATTATATTAATGAGTCGGATTTGAAGGTCTCCTCTCTGGCCCTTTTTATGGTGAGAATATGACGGTGGAGTGTAAAAAGAAACAAATGTTTTCCCTGGCGCTGCCATTTTATAATGAGGAACTTAACATTGTTTCGGTTGTCTCCAGATTGACTGAGGCTCTGGAAGACGCCGGATTTGATTTTCAGCTGGTTCTGGTCGATAACGGATCAAATGATCGGACCCAGGAATTGATATTGAACTTGGCGACATCATATTCTCGTCTTAAGATTGTTACGGTGAAGAAGAATCTTGGTTATGGCTGGGGAGTGATCCGGGGACTGGAAGAAGCGGATGGTGAATGGATCGGATTTATGGATGGGGACGCTCAGATAGCTTCCGGGGATGTGGTTCGATTTTTAGAATCCGTCTCTGATGATTATGATATGATTAAAGTTAGGCGCCTGGAAAGACGCGATGGTCTTATCAGATCGTCTATCTCGGAAGTTTATATCATTTTTTTCAGTCTTTTATTCGGGATCTCGATCTACGATATAAACGCCAAGCCGGTCATCTTCAAAAGGGAGTTATTGGATATTTTTAAATTAAAATCCCGAGACTGGTTCATAGACGCTGAACTGATGCTTAAGTTTGATTATCTCGGGCTCAGTATCAGGGAGGTCCCGGTTCTTTTTCGAAAGAGAATAGCAGGAAGGTCCCATGTGAAACCCGGGACAGTGATTGAATTTTTATTGAATATAGCCCGATATCGTTTTGGAAAGGAGTTAAGTCAGTGGAAGAGAAAAACCAAATTAAAGTCGTAATCCTATGCGGAGGGAGAGGCACCCGTCTGGTGGAAGAGACCGAGTATCGCCCCAAGCCGATGGTGAGGGTTGGTCCCCGTCCTATCCTCACCCACATCATGGATATATATTCCGGTTATGGATTTAAGGAGTTTATCCTGACCCTGGGTTATAAGGGGGAGGTGATCAAGGATTATTTTCTTAACTTTGATTACTATACCAATGATTTTACGATCGATCTCGGGGAGGGAAAAGTCATAACCCCCCACACCCGCCGCCATCCCGACTGGAGGATTACCCTGGCCGATACCGGGGAGGAGACTCTGACCGGCGGACGGATCAAACGGATTGAGCCTTATATTGAAGGTGAAACATTTATGATGACTTACGGGGACGGGGTGAGTGATATCGATATTTCGGCGCTGTTGGCTTATCATCGCGAAAAAGGCAGAATTGCCACCGTCACCGGTGTTCGCCCGATGACCCGGTTCGGGGAACTGGAGATCGAGGATGGACTGGTAAAGGAGTTCCGGGAGAAGCCCCAGGTTCAGACCGGACTGATCAACGGAGGGTTCTTTGTCTTTGAGAGAGGAGTCTTCGATTATCTCTCCGAGGATGGTTCACTGGAAAAAGAACCGCTGGAACGTCTGGCCCGGGATGGAGAACTGGCGATCTTCCGCCACGATGGATTTTGGCATTGCATGGATACTTACCGGGACATGGAACAGTTGAACGAGATCTGGGCTACAGGAAACGCCCCCTGGAAAAAATAGACCGCTAAGGAAAGAAGAAAATTAGAGAATAATAATCTGAAAATTTTGACAGAAACGCATAAGGATAAACTCATGAGTAACGATTTTTGGAATAACAGAAACGTTTTCATCACCGGGTGTACTGGTCTGCTGGGATCCTGGATGACCGAGTCACTTTACCGGAAGGGGGCCAATGTAGTGGGCTTGATCCGGGACCTGGTTCCTCAGTCTAATTTAAGAAAGCTTGCCTGCTGGGATAAGATAAATATTGTCCGGGGGGAGGTGGAGGATTATTCGCTTCTGGAACGGGCTTTAAACGAATACGAGATTGACACCGTATTTCACCTGGCCGCCCAGACTATAGTCAGTATTGCCAATCGGGCTCCCCTGGCTACATTTGAAGCCAATATCAAGGGCACCTGGAATATGCTGGAAGCCTGCCGCCGGGTGGAGACGGTGAAACAGGTAGTAGTGGCTTCCAGTGACAAGGCATACGGAACTCATATAGAACTTCCCTATACGGAAGAAGCTCCTCTTAATGGTCGGCATCCTTATGATGTATCGAAAAGCTGCGCCGATTTAATCGCCCGGACTTATTATGAAACCTACGGCCTCCCGGTCAGTGTAACCCGGTGTGGCAATCTCTATGGCGGAGGTGATTTAAACTGGAACCGGATTATTCCGGGGACCATCCGGAGCATATATAACGGTGAGACTCCTATTATCCGGAGTGATGGAACCTATATCCGGGACTATTTTTATGTGAAAGACGCGGTGGAAGGTTACATTCTCCAGGCGGAAAAGACCGCCGAGGAAGGAGTA
>Ga0208905_1001232_pt1 | contig 12948 bp, 13 predicted proteins | sample AntAceMetag02UKS_FD_184776 | JGI IMG/M metagenome (GOLD analysis project Ga0208905, IMG submission 184776) | Saline lake microbial communities from Ace Lake, Antarctica - Antarctic Ace Lake Metagenome 02UKS (SPAdes) (version 2) | ecosystem: Environmental > Aquatic > Non-marine Saline and...
AATTCCGGGGTGATCTCCCGGTGAAAGCCGGAACTACGTTAAGGTTTTATTGGTGGCCTTCGGGATGTTCATAGGGAAGCACGTAAGAAAGAGGAAAAGAGGATTCAGTGTAGCCTAAGACGAGCCAGAAGAAAGGAGGAGAAAAGATTGGCCCTTGAAAAGAAAGAGCGTCTGCGGAAGCAACGTGAGGCGAAAGGGATTTTTTTGAACTGGAAAAACTAAGGACTGAAATCTCAAAATTCCAAAAACCAAACGAAAACCGGCCCGGTTGCTTCCCCCTGTAAATTCAAACTCGTTTTTCAGAAACCTTGACAAAAAACATTACTTAAAACCTCAAAGAGCAACGAAAAACACGACAAGACTTTTCCTATAAGCGAGGCCTTAGGACGAACCTGCACAGGATAAGGGCGAAAATGGTCCATACTGTAGGGTATGGACCAGGCTGAGAACGGTGCTTGTCGTTGATCTCGGGGAGCCGGAGACCGATTAAATAGATACAACCCTGAGAAGATATCATATGAGGCTCCACCGGGGCGCTTTTCTTGGCGACATAATGTGAACCCCTGCATAACTCCGAATTTTTGTAGGATATACAGAAACTGCTCAATCACTGGTTGGTTTTTCTTAAAGATGCAGCAACTGGAGGTGACCAATGCCAAAGACCAAGATATTCATCGGCTCATCAACGGCAGCAAAGGCTCAAGCACGAGTTGTGGTGAGAGATCTCACTTTCCCTGGCATAAAGTTTCTTCCCTGGTGGGACGCATTCACCCCAGGAAGGACACTTCTCGAGGAATTGGACCTCATCCGGACAAAGGTGGATGCAGCCATCCTCCTCTTCTCTCCAGAGTCACAAACTACGTTGCGGAAGATTACGCACAGCATTCCGAACCTGAATGTTCTATTTGAATTCGGCTACTTTTATGGGCATTTTGGCAAGACAAAGACAGCGATCCTGAAGTACGGGGATTTCTATCTCCCTTCAGACCTTGGTGGTCACATCTACATTTACGGTGGAGCCAAGTTCAAACGAGGTAGGGCCTTCAAGCTCCTTAACCGCACAAAACAGCAATTCGCCAAGTGGATCGAGAGTCTGTAGCTCCCAACCAACCATTCCATGCGACGGCAGATAGCCACGCGTGAACAGTTATGTTAAGTGTAAAGTATCATAACCTTATTGCTATGTATCAGGGTGATATGTTTGTAATAAAAAGTGACTTTATGGGGAGTTTTAAACTCGGAGACAATATCAATCACAGCTTACGAGTTCTTGCTTTACTATACAAACAACAATCAAATGGTACTCCAGAACAGCAATCGCTTCTATGTAAACCAATAATCATCCTTATTGCTTCAATTTGTGAAGCATTGCTTTATGATTTCCATTTGAGGCTTCAAACATACACGTCTGAGGGCGTAAAAAATATTGCACAAGAGGTTATGGACTACGTAGGAAGTAAAAAAATAGATGAATTTGCGAAATATATCGCCAGCGCAAAGAAACATGATCTGTTTGAAGCATCTGACACAAACTTTTATGAAGCTTTAGATTCGATCAGGAAGTTGAGGAATCGAATACACATACAAAACGCCAAGAACCATTTTGAGCCAGATGATAGGAATGCATTTACTTTAAAACGACAAACAACATCTGAAAAAGTGCTTGAGAAGGTTATGAAAACGATGGCTACAAAGTATAGCCGAGATAGGGATCGATACGGCTGTGTTGCAGATTTTAGAATCCCATGGAATGAACATTTTAACAGTCAATAGGTACACTTAACCACCTGCTGCAGGCGACAGCGTAAAAACCACGCTGCCCCTGAGCAGCGCGTTATTTTTTTTACCCCAACAAGGAGTCGAAAATGGAACAAATCTCAGAAAAATTCTCGTTCAAAGGTTATGGCGTTCACATTTATCATGTTGTGACCGATGGCCAAAAGTGGCATTACGATATTGTAATAACCTCCCCGATAGACCGTCGTGACGTAGACGAATATAGGGAATGTAGAGAATGTTCCGCCTCAAACGCACAAGACGTGATTGAAATTGCAAAACAATTCGCCATTTCTTTCATATCAAAACGAACAGACTAAGATGGTGGAAGGGGATTTGAAAATGGGATAAAACACAACAGGAAGAGATAGTATGAAAACCATTACCTGTTCTGATGGTTCAAGATATGTCGGTGAGTGGGACTATGGGGAAAAACAGGAAACTGGGAGGGGCGATGTTTATTGACAGTAGGGGGTGTGGCAGGCAAGCGTTGAAACGCTCACCCGCCACTATTTTACAACAGCAGGGCAAGAATGAATGTCGCAATGACCCAAAGGATCTTAGCAGCATCCACCAGGACTCCTACTGTTATCTGGCACTTTAACATAATAAATACCTCGTATGTTAAAGCCCAGGCGCCTGGGCGTTCATACCCAGCATTTATATCGCGCCTGCTGCGGGGCGCTATCCCAAAGCCTTGATCAGAGACTCGGGGAGTCGGGTAGTTAAACTTTTAGATTGCCCTTTTCAGCGATTGCGACCATTTGGGTCTCGGGGCGGTCTACCCCGAATTCGCATCAAGGATCCATCAGTTTCCACCCATAAGCCGGGGATACCAACCCCGACACCGGCGGTGGTATACCGCCTATCCAGCAGGTTCCAGGTTTCCTCCCGGTTCCTGTTTGGGTTCGCAAAATCGAAGTTATTCATTAATTTAATAATAGAAGTATTTGAAGTCAAGACATCTAAACCCCAAACCCTGAATTGAGATCCCACCAGGACCTCGGAGCTATTATCAGGATCGTCAAAATGGACCGGACTTCCGGGAGAGCGAAAACCCCACCGAAAAAACCCCAAAAATGACCCTAAAATCCAAAACTCAAAATAAGTAAGATGGGGGACGTTGGTGCAGAAAGTGTTTGACCGTTGACCCAGGTTATGAGACCCTATGGATATGCCGAGATTAGCAAGATTAGATGCCCCGGGTGTATTGCATCACATTATGGGGCGTGGAATAGAGAGAAAAAGGATTTTCACAAGTGATAAAGACAGGAAGGACTTCATTGCACGACTGTCTATACTGGGGCAGGAAGGGGCATTGGAGGTCTATGCCTGGGCATTGTTACCAAATCACTTTCACTTGCTCGTGAAAACCAAAAACCGGCCTCTGGCCTCCAGTATGCGTAAAATCTTGACCGGTTACGCGGTCAACTTCAATAAACGTCATCAACGATATGGGCACCTTTTTCAGAATCGATACAAATCTATTGTCTGCCAGGAGGAAACATATTTGAGGGAACTGGTCCGCTACATTCATCTTAATTTGTTAAGGGCCGGGTTAGTTAAAAATCTTACTGAGCTAAATCGTTCTCCGTGGTCGGGCCACTCGGCTTTGATGGGGAGGGTGGAAAGAAAATGGCAGGACACCGAATACGTCCTCTCCTTTTTTGGTAGGCAGCGGACAAGAAGAAGGAATTATCTCAAATATGTGGAAGAGGGAATAGAGTTGGGGCCCAGACCCGAACTCGTGGGTGGAGGATTGATAAGAAGCCTTGGGGGTTGGTCAGAGGTGCTGTCTCTGAGGCAACGAGGTGAAAAGCAAGCCTCTGACCAACGGATACTCGGAGACAATGAATTTGTTCAGGAAGTTATATCCGGGCTTGATGATCTTGTAAAAAGAAATCTGAGACTCTCAGGGCAACGGTCTGATATTGACACATTAGCTCAGAAAATCTGTAAAGATCACAATATTTCGGTTAACGAACTTCGATCCGGAAGCCGCAGGCATAAGATTGTTAAGGTCAGGCAGATTGTATCCTGGATAGGGATTAGAGAGTTGGGGTATTCCGGGGCAGAATTAGCAAGGTATCTGGGTGTAACGACTTCATGTGTAAATAGATTCATATCAGCAGGAAAAAAACCGGATATGGACTTGACCCATACTCTATGAACTTTCTGCACCTACGTCCCCCAATATGGCTCAAGGGTATACGCGCTCCACCATATAAAGTGTCTCTAATGCGTTGATGTAGCTTTCGATTGTGGGGGGGTCTGTGGGGGCTCTGGGAGGGCGACCTCCCAGTTCTACCCGGAAACATCGTGGCGCCAGGCAACATCCAACGTCCAGGTAAGCGAACACTCCGACATCTAATGAACAACGAACATCAACTTTAGGCACTTTTCCGGTTTATCCGGGTTAGGGTTAAGAATCCGTATACAGTTCATACCGTGTCATGACCCCGTGTAGTTTCATTGCGGGAAGCTTATGGAACTGAACAAATGTGGGAACAAGTTTTCTGATCAGGGCGAATATCTTAATAAAGATGTTCGACGAGGATATTTCTTCAAGTCCGTAAAAGATCGCATTTTCCACGATGCCCTCTTTTCTAAATATAACGTCCACATCAACGACTTCCATATACCCTGCCCGGAGGGTTAAAAGTCGGAGTCCTTTTGTCTTGGATTCAGAGAAATGCCATGAAATGCCGAACGGATCCGTTGTGTTTTCTATGGAAACGATCACGTTGTCTTCATAAATGATATTGTTATTGAACATCGTACGCACAATATAGGGAGAAATAATCGTTACATCCCTGGAAAAGAACAACGCCGTTCCATTGATGTTTGCGCCCTCCTGATATTTCTTGCGGAATGTTTTTTTGAAACTGGTTAACGGCACGAACTCGAAGGTTTTGTACAGCTTTTTCTTGCCATAATCGTAAACCAGGATAATGGCCAAAGGGAAGGCCGCAATGACCAGTGACCAATAGCCGCCATGTGGGAATTTGTGAATATGTGACAAAAGAAATACTATATTAACCAGTGTAATGATGAATGCGATGATCATATGAGTTTTCTTATTTTTAAGATAAAAAATCCAGGCCATCATAATGCAGGTTATGGTCATAGTTCCTGTAACGGCCAAGCCGTATGCCGCGGCAATACGGCTCGACTGCTGAAAGAAAAACATTATTAACAGAACGGCCAATAACAGTATCCAGTTGATGAATCCAACATAGATTTGGGACTGCCTGTGCCGGGATGTATAATCCACGTGCAACCTCGGAAGGACGCCGGTGGTGATCGCCTGGTAGACAATGGAAAACACGCCGCTGATCATCGCCTGTGACGCAATTGCGGTTGCCATGATGCTCAGAATCAGAAATGGCACATAGAGCAGGTGACTCTGGTCGTAGAACATTTCAAACAGCACATATTTTGCTTTGGGATGGTCAAACATAAAAGCACCCTGCCCAAGATAATTAATAATTAGTGCAGGAATAACAATATAGGATGCATTAATGATCGGCTTTCTTCCCAAATGGCCCATATCCGCATACAGGGCCTCGCCTCCTGTTGCACAGAGGATAACTTCGGACAACACAATGAACGCCACAATCCCGTTGTGGCTCATAAAGTAAAACGCATGATAGGGGTTAATGGCGTTTAAAATGGCCGGCGCTTTTGTGATGGAAACAAGCCCGGAAACGGTCAGGCAAAGAAACCAGCAGACCATTATGGGGCCAAATGCGCCGGAGATTTTCTCTGTTCCTTTCTTCTGAAATGCGAAAAGGACGATGGCAATAACACCGGCAATGATAAGCAATACTGCGGTGTGGTCTCCGATTTCAGATATCTGCGGGATCAGGTGCAGACCTTCAACCGCACTGAGAATACTGATTGCCGGAGTAATGACGCCGTCGCCGAAAAAGAGCGCAACACCGATGAAGGACAGGATGGTAATAATACGAATCTTCTTTTTTGATTTTACCATGGGGCTCAGGATTTCACACAACACAATGGTGCCGCCCTCACCCTTCTTGCCCAGGCTCATGGCGAGCCAGGCATACTGAACCCCCACAAGAAGAATAATGGTCCATATAATCAGGGACAGCACACCGATGGTTTGAACCTCTGTCGGCGTGGTAATAAGGAATATAACCGTAAGGGTATAAATCGGACTGGTGCCGATATCACCGAACACCAAACCCAAAGACTGAAGAACCCGTTTCGGCATGCCGGTTTGTCCGTTGTTTGTATCCATATTCATTCTTGTCCAAAAGCGGTTTTAAAGAAAATGGATCCTCATACGAATTTGTGGGTTAACGGAGGTTAAGGGTGATAAGAAGGGGTGATAAGAATTCCCTTTTTTGAGGTTAAACTATAGGTGATTCGGCATTGTGTTTCAAGCTGATATCTGAAATTGCAAATGAATACTTTATAAAATTTTTTTAAGTGTTACTGAGTTAGGAAAGTCTTTCTAAAACAAAAAGGTGATTTCAGGTACTTACAGGCGCTGATCTTTATAGATAAGATGAGTGGGTTACACATTTGGGTCACAAAGCTCAAAAACCCATAAAAAAACCGCCCCGAAAAGCGGTGTAAGTTGCTGATTTTACTGGTCGGGGCGAGAGGATTTGAACCTCCGACACCCTGCTCCCAAAGCAGGTGCGCTACCAGGCTGCGCCACGCCCCGTTGTTTTGCTCAGACAATTTCCAATTTAGTCATTAGCCGCGGCAAAATCAACCCCTTAGTTGCATAAATAAAATGGCAAAATAAGTTTAAAAGCTACAAATACAGGCTATTCCTTCACTCTTAATGCTTTGCTGGAATCCACTACAGGTGGCATCGTGAAAACAGGAAAAACTGCCATTTTATTTACCCTTCGGGAAAGCCGAGGATACCGCATCTTCTGCGTTGTCGAGGGTTTGCAGTAAAGGACTACAGCTTCACCCTCGACGCCTAAAATCTGCGGCATCCTCGACTTTTGCAACATTGGGGTCAAGTCAATATTTATTCTTTAATTTCTTGACCAGCAAACAGCTTTCCCTTATAATATCAATCTAAATCGGGGGTCACGGTTTGAATTGTTTTCTAAGGGTGTGATTGACCCCGCTCAAATTATCAAAAAAACCTCAGGAGGCCTTGCATGGACCTTTCCAGAAAGATTGCTATCGGAGTAGTCTCAATAATCCCCGCATTTGTACTGGGAGGCCTTGTTTGGGCTTGGTTTGGGTCCTGGCTGGCTGTTCTCGGTATGGTAGTACTGGTAGGGATATTTTCCGGCTCCGTAATCTCGGGAAAATTCTCTACCCAATAGAACGTACAAAGCGAGTATCCGTTTGTTTCGGAGTGTGCGGTCAGATAACCAGAAGGATTTCCAATAAAAGCTATTTTTTCATCCCGCCATCGGCGGGACTCAGACGCTAAGACCGCAAAGGGGGTTTTTGTTGGTTTTGTTCTGATCCTGGAAGAAGGACCCCAGAATCAGAACAGAACCAAGCCCTGACGGGCGATTAATGAATCAAAAAGCACTCTTTTTTCTTTGCCGTCCTCTCAACGGCAAAGAAAACAAAAAATGACTTTGCGGCCTTTGCGTCTTGCGGTGAAAATAACCTGATATAAAAACAGCCCTGTCTTGATTAACTGTACAGGTCCATTTATCTTATTCAATCCCGAGCTTGAACTTTAGGGATTTCAACGTATTTTTCATGAGCATGGTGATGGTCATGGGGCCCACGCCGCCGGGTACCGGGGTTATGGAGCCTGCAATCTCCTTGGCCGCATCAAAGTCCACATCCCCTCTGAGTATAGCGATCTTCTTGCCGGTTTTTTCGCTGATCTTTTCCCCCACACGGTTGACACCCACATCAATAACACAGGCGCCCGGTTTGATCCATTCGGGCTTAACGAGCCCTGGAACGCCTGCCGCAACAATTAGAATATCTGCACGTTTGCAGTGAGATTCCATATCCTTGGTGCGTGTGTGAACAACTGTAACGGTCGAATTGGCGCCCTCTGCCTTTTGAAGCATCATGTTGGCGATAGGCTTCCCAACGATGTTGGAACGACCGACCACAACAGTCTCTGCACCGCTGGTTTCCACGCCGGCCCTGATAATCATCTCCTGGATGCCTGCCGGAGTACAGGGCGGAAATTTGACCTCAGCACCTCCTATCATCAATCGTCCAACATTGACCGGATGAAACCCGTCCACGTCTTTGTCCGGATCGATCGCGTTGAGGATCTTTTTCTCATCGATCTGCTTAGGCAGCGGCAACTGGACTAAAATACCGTTAATCGAGTCGTCATTATTGTACTTGTCAATCAGGGCAAGAAGCGCCTCTTCAGAGATGTCTTCAGGTTGGTTTTCCTGGATCTCTTTGAATCCCAGCCTATTTGCCGTCTTGATCTTGAGCGTCACGTAGGATATGGACGCAGGACTCTCACCGACCAGAATGGTTACCAGGCCTGGAACGACGCCGTGCTTTTCTTTGATCTGTTTGACTTCCTTTTCGATTTCTTCGAGGATTTCCTCCCTGATTTCGGTTCCTTTGATTAGTTTTGCTGTCATCTTGAATCTCCTTTGCTAAAAAATTTTGAACCCAACAGAAAAATCTGTTAATCTTGAAAAAAATACAGCCTCACACCGTGGCTGAATAACACACTCTATCGCTTATATCAAATGTTTTGTCTAAAAATTCGTAACTGGGCACAGGGGCGGCGATTCTGGTTTGAGGAACCCTGCCCCGGCCGCTAACACGTCGTGCGAAAGGCTTTTTCTACGCTTCTGACGAGGCCGTCCAGCGATATATGGGAGGAAAACCATGGAAACAAACCTTATTTACATCACTGCCGGTAGTATGGATGAGGCTAAGGCGATTGGGAAAGAGCTGGTTTCGAGCAGATTGGCCGCCTGCGCCAATATTATTGACAACATGAACGCCATATACTGGTGGGAGGGAGAGGTCCAGGATGAAAAAGAGGTGATCGTTTTGGCCAAGACCAAAGAATCTCTTGTTTCCGAGTTGATTGACAAGGTGAAGTCGATGCACACCTATGAGTGCCCATGCATCGTAAGTATCCCGATTATCGATGGAAACCGGGCCTTCTTGGATTGGATCAGAAAGGAAACAAAGTGAATATGAGATTCCGGGGGCCAGGGATTTTCTTATCCGTTCCTCTTCTTTTTCGTCATTCTTAATACAAGGATCAGGACCACAAGACCTATCAATATCAGGATTGCGAGATTATAGCTGAACATTATTCGCGCTATCTTTTCCTTGACAATATCCCAGTTAGTTCCGATTGAATAACCGAGCATAATCCAGATAAGATTCCATACGCAGGAACTGATAAGGGCGAGCAAGGTAACCCTGAGAACCTTCAGCTGTGATATCCCCCCGGCTATTGATATAACAGAGCGGATTCCGGGAAAGAATCTGTTTAACAATATAAGGAAGTAGCCATATTTTCGAAACCATTCCTCGGCCCGGATAATGTCCTTAGCCCTAAAAAATCGGTAGTCTTTCTCAATAAAAAACCGCCTGCCCAAGAGGCTTCCGATCCAGAAAAGAAACATGAAACCGAACAGGCTCCCTAAGGTAGTAGAGAGATACACCCCAAAAAAAGATAGCCTCTCGGTGGCGACCAGGAAGGCTCCAAAGGCGGTAATGGTATCTCCCGGAATAGGGGGAAAAACATTCTCTACAAAGGCGCTCAGCCCTAATAAGAAATAAAGGAGGGTGTTGGGGAGTGAATTAAGCAGATTCAAGAAGCTGTCTAACCAGGACAATGGGTTTTTCTCCGGGTTGCGAGTTGCGGGTTACGGGTTGTCCCGCTGTAGACGTAAGGAACTCAATGGGAATCAAATATCCTCCATCCTGCATCCTGCATCTTCTATCCAGCATCCCCGCTCAAACGGGATCTTCGACCAGTATCCAGTATCCAGTATCCAGCATCCAGTATCAAGTATTCTTTTTGCCTTGACGAAACTTATCTCATCTGATATCTGAACGTCATTACTGGAGGTTGTTTTAGTATGGCAAAGAAAAAAAATAAGCAGAAAAGAGCTTTTGAAAGGGACGGATGAATTCTTGACCCTTTCCAACAGGGTAGCCATTTTTTTCAGCGCTCATCTCCGTGGGCTGAAATACTTTGGAATCGCTATTGCTGTTATCGTTGCAGGTTATTTAGTGATGTACGGCTACATGCGCCACATTAACAAAAGTGGGCAAGAAGTCTATAATATGGCCTATAATACCCTGACTGATAACCTTGAGCCCGATGTAACGCCTGAGAAGCTGAAAAAAGCGGAAGAGCTGTTTGCGAGTGTTATAGATGAATATGGAATGTCAAAGGCGGCTCGATTGGCTTTGCCACAGGTAGGGCATGTAAAGTTTGTTGAAAAAAAGTACGATGATGCCATCCTCTTTTACGACAAATTCGCCGCCGAGGTCTCTGGAGATAAGGAGTATGAAACTCTAACTTCTCTGGCCTTAGCCGGATGCTATGAGGCCAAGGGCAACTTGAAAAAGGCCATTCTTATTTTGAGCCCAATCGTGGAGACCCCTGATAATCTGTTCAGGGAAACAGCTATGCTCAGTTTGGAACGTGTTTACAGGATTGATAACCAGCCTGAAAAGGCAAATGAAATCTTGAAAAAGTTCGTCCAGGAATATAAGACCTCTCCCTTCCTCCCCATGGCCAAGGCCCGTCTCTGAAATTTGTAAATTAAGTGATTAGTCAGGCTTAGGTTCTTCAGTCTTGAGGTCTCGGTTCCTGCAATTTTAAAACGGCACTGCTTGCCAGGACCGGATCAGGTCTTTTTTCTTGACGCCCATAAGCTCCTTCTTTATATTCATAAAGTAGCTAAAATATAGCTTTTACCTGGGTTGAGCGGTTCAGCGTTCAAGGTTCCGGGTTCTGGGTTGAAACGCCCTAATCCCGCTGCAAAGCGGGATCAACAAAAGGAAAACACTTTGGAATGTTATGTTTCACCCAATGGGTGAAAGAGGCTAATCTGAGTCACGCCTCAAGCGCCATAAATAAAGCTAAGAATGTCAGTAGACTATAACCTTTGAACTTTGAACCCTGAACCTTGAACCGCTCACTTTAGCTTTTAGGGAGGGTAAATCATGATTATAACTGAGATTCTAGCCAGGAACGCCAGGATGTATAGGGATGAGATTGCCCTTATTGAAAGGGAGCCTGCAAAGGAGAGGCGGGTAGAAATAACCTGGAGGGAATTCGATGAAATAGCCAACCGGGTCGCCACTGCTTTGATCAAAAAGGGCATAAGAAAGGGAGACAAGGTCATCCATCTGATGATGAACTGCCTCGAATGGCTTCCGGCTTATTTCGGAATACTGAGGACAGGCGCGTGGGCCGTTCCCCTTAATTTTCGCTTCACATCTGATGACATCCGGTATTGTGCAGATATTGCTGAGGCTAAGGCAATGATATTCGGAGAGGAGTTTGTGGAACGTGTTGACACAATCAAGGAAGACCTTGGGACCATAAAGGACTTCGTGTTTGTTGGGCCAGATAACCTTAGGCCGGACTATGCCGAGTCATTCGATGCGTTTCTCGAAACAGGCTCGGCTGATAATCCCAATATCCCTACCGGTCTCTTAGATGAAGCTGCTCTCTATTTTACATCCGGCACCACTGGGGATCCAAAGCCGATCCTCCTGACCCACAAAAACCTCGAATTTGCCTGTGTCGTCGAAAACCGGCATCACAATCAAACCCACGATGATAATTTCTTGTGCATCCCCCCCCTGTATCATACAGGTGCCAAGATGCACTGGTTTGGCAATTTCATTGTGGGGGCAAGGGGAGTCATTTTAAAGGGGATTAAGCCGGAGTGGATCTTAGAGGCCGTATCCGAAGAGCAGGTTACCATAGTCTGGTTGCTGGTGCCATGGGCACAGGACATCCTTATCGCCATTGAGAATGGGGAGGTCAATTTAGATGACTACAATCTGGACCAATGGCGGTTGATGCATATCGGGGCCCAGCCTGTGCCGCCAAGTCTAATCAGAAATTGGAAAAAGGTCTTTCCAAATCACGATTACGACACAAATTACGGGTTAAGTGAAACCACCGGCCCCGGGTGTGTTCACTTGGGGATGGAGAACCTCCATAAGGTGGGGGCCATCGGGGTTCCTGGATTCGATTGGGAGTTTAAGATCGTGGATCTTGATTCCAAGGAGGTGTCTAAGGGCGAACCCGGAGAACTTGTGGTCAAAGGTCCCGGCGTTATGAAGGAGTATTATAATAACCCGGAGGCAACAGAAAACACTCTTACTGACGGCTGGCTTCTGACCGGTGATATGGCCCGGGAGGATGAAGACGGATTCATCTGGCTTGTGGACCGGAAGAAAGATGTGATAATTACTGGTGGCGAAAACATCTTTCCTGTGGAAATAGAAAATTTTATCATGGAGAATCAAAAGGTGCAGGACGTGGCCGTCATAGGAATCCCTGACGAACGTTTAGGCGAGATCGTAACGGCTGTTATAAAGATCAAACCGGGATCCTCGATGGGTGAAGAAGAGGTCCTCAATCACTGTGAGGGGTTGCCTCGATATAAGAGACCCCGCAAGATCATCTTTGACGATGTGCCCAGGAACCCCACGGGCAAGATAGAAAAGCCGAAACTCAGAAAGAAATACGCAGGTATGGCTGAAAGTTTTAAGCTTTAAGATATAACTACATCAACCTTTACCAATCGGGAGGGAAAAAGATGCACAAACTATTGACAGACACTCCTGGAGAAGAAATTCTTCTCTTAGGCAACGAGGCGATTGCGAGGGGGGCCTTGGAAGCAGGGGTATCCTTTACCACATGCTATCCGGGAACGCCTTCCTCCGAGATTCCGGATAACTTCTTTAGAATCAGCCAGGAAACCGACCTCTACTTTGAATATTCAACAAATGAGAAGGTGGCCCTGGAGGTTGGAGCAGGCGCGGCTGTTGCAGGCCTGAGGACCATGGTAACCATGAAACATGTTGGTATGAACGTGGCCTCCGACCCGATGATGACCTTAGCCTATGTGGGTATCAAGGGGGGCATGGTTATCATAAATGCAGATGATCCCTCGCTCTTTTCAAGCCAGAACGAACAGGACAACCGCTACTACGCACGGCTGTCAGGCCTCCCAATGT
>Ga0208905_1001234_pt1 | contig 12938 bp, 19 predicted proteins | sample AntAceMetag02UKS_FD_184776 | JGI IMG/M metagenome (GOLD analysis project Ga0208905, IMG submission 184776) | Saline lake microbial communities from Ace Lake, Antarctica - Antarctic Ace Lake Metagenome 02UKS (SPAdes) (version 2) | ecosystem: Environmental > Aquatic > Non-marine Saline and...
TGATAAAGGAAAATTAGATTATGAGGGATTTTATTCTCCTTTAGTAATGGAACGCTATTCCCAATATATGAACAAACATCGTGTTCAATCTGATGGTGGTTTAAGAGATTCAGATAATTGGCAAAATTTATTTGGAGATAAACATTTTGCTGTTTGTATGAAGTCTGGTATGCGACATTTTATGGATTGGTGGATGCAACACAGAGGTTATGAAGGACAAGATACATTGGAAGAATCATTATGTGCTTTATTATTTAATGTTCAAGCATATTTATTTAAAATTTTAAAGGACAAAGAAGCAAAAAAATAAAACACCGATGAAGTGGAGAAGAAAAAATGAAGTCAGAAACAAAAATTAATTTTACAAACAAAGGTTTATGGTGTTTATATTCTAAAGAGAGAATATTTATTGGTGAACAATATTTCACAATAACTGAACAATATGGTTGTGAAACAATCACTAAACATTATAAAGAAGAATATAGGGAGTATATTGACGATGAAGAAGAATAATAGTAGTAAAAAAATACTTGGTCGGGATAGTAAAAATAGAAGTAAATATAACCCGAATAAATGCAAAGAAACACAGGCAAAGGAAAGAAGAAAATTACAAATTAAAAAAGGAATTTTAAATGTCTAAAGTATATTGTAAAATATGCGATGTGTGTAAAACAGAAAAGGAATTATCTGGTTTTTATTTTAGAAAAGATAATAATACTTATAGAAATAAATGCAAACAATGTTCTAATAAACAAACTTTAAATTATTATTATAAAAATCATAAACTTGAGTTAGAACGAAAAAACCGATATGCTCAAAAACATAGAAATGAATTAAAAATTTATATTAAAAAATATCATAAAACACATTTAGAAGAAATAAAACAATATAAACAAAATTATTATTTAAAAAATAAATTTAAAATCAAAAAACAAAAGAAAAAATATCATACTTTACATAAACAAGAACGAGCTAATTATATTAAACAACGTCAGAAAACAGATATAAATTTTCATATTCTAATGAATTTGCGAAAAAGAATATCTAAAGTAATTAAAAGAAATAAAAAATCAAATTCTACGAAAATATTATTGGGGTGTTCTTTAGAATATTTTAAAAATTATATTTTTTTAAAATTTAAACAAGGTATGTCTTGGGATAATTATGGCACAGGGTATAATAATAAAGGAATGCAAGAGTGGCATATAGACCATATTAGAGCTTGTGCTAGTTTTAATTTAAGTAAATCAGAAGAACAACGTAAGTGTTTTCATTACAGTAATTTACAACCATTATGGGCTAAAGAGAATTGGAGTAAGGGAGCAAAACATGAATAAGGTCATTTTAGTTGATACATCAATGCTTTTTGTTCCTACTGTTAAAATTATTAATAGGATTCGTAAACAAGACGCAGAACAAAACACACATAGTTATGTTATGACAGCTTGTTCTATGTATTTTAATAGTTTAATTTCTTGTTTAAAAAAGATTGGTGTTAATAAAGATGATATAATTATAATGGCATTAGAAGGACATTCGTTTCGAAAAAAAATGTATGCCCCATATAAAGCACAACGTCAGGGATTACGAAATAAAGATACATTTGTTAATTGGCAAGAAGAATATCAAAAATTTAATAAATTCAATGGTTTATTAAATAGTGCCACTAATTGGAATTTTATTAGAGTCGAAGATGGTTTAGAAGCAGATGATATTATAGCAATTAGTTGTAGATATTTTAAAGATAAAGAATGTATTATAATTACGGGGGATAAAGATATTTATATGTTAGCTTATTATTCTAACATAAAAATTTTTTCTACTACAAAAAAATGTAAAGGTACAAAAGGGTTTTATATAAATGTTGAAAAACCACTTCAAATTTTAGCAGAAAAGGCTATAAAAGGCGACATATCAGACAATCTTATTGCAAGTTTAACTGATACCAAAGAAGATTTTGAATTAAGATATGATTTAGTTAATTTATTAAAATTGCCAGATGAAATCGAGAAAAAGGGGGTTGAAGCGATTGAAAAGTCTTTACAAATCAATAAAGAATTAAATTTAAATAAGTTATCTGAAAAACAAAGAGATAGATTCTTAACTATATATGATAAAAAATATCAGATAACAGAAGAATATTGTTACGCATTAGAAACAAAAAGAATTGCACGTAAAAAGAAAGAAAAAAATAAAACAAAATAAATATATTTGGTGTTTTGTTATTGGTGGAATTGTATGTCCTATGGGACATGCTAAAACATACAAATACGCTATAAAATGTGCGGAAAATAAAAATCCTAAATATAAATTATTTAAATTAATTAGATGTAATAAAAACGGTGAGGAGAAAAAAAATGGAAAATAAGTACGGATTAAATGATGTTGTGTTTTTTGTACACGGCACAAAGGTTGTTAAAGGTGTAATTGACGAATTGATAGTACATACAACACAAAAAGAGATTATTATTAAATATATGATTAGACCATATGGTTTAGATAAATTTGTAACTATTGATGCAAAAAGTATTTATCCTACAATAAAATTAGCTCTTAAAAAAGTGATTGGTGAATTAAAAACAGCATACACTAAAGCAAATATTGTTACCAATTTCAGAACAGCTAAAAAACAAATGGAAGAGAGATTTAATAATCAAATGGAAACTTATGATGAAAATATGAAAATAGCACAGGAGAATATTGAAAAAACTAATGAAAAAAATTATGATGATTTAGAAAAAGAATATCAAAAAACAATTAATAAGGAGATTAAATAATGCCTAAGAAACAAAACGAACAAAAAACAGTTGCATGGTTTATTGTTAAACAATCTTTAATTAAGTTTGAAGGAGAAGAAGATTCTGTTTCAGTAAGCGACAAAGTTATGAGTGTAAGCAATTTTGAAAAATACCCTATTAGAAAGGGAGACACAGTAGAAATCGATATTAAAGACGAAGAAGTTACTTTTTTACGCAAAGTTAAAATCGAAAAAACTACAACATCAAAACCAAAAAAAGAAGAAACTGTTGCTCTCAATGCAAATGTTAATACAAAAAAGGTCACAATTTTTGCAGTTGCTGGAAATAAAAAAGTTGTAAAATTTGAAAAAGATGGACAATGGATTAAAGTTAGTCAAACAGTTCAAAATCAGAATTTTGATGATATTGGACTTGTAGCTGGAAATTCAGTTTCTGTTAATTTAGTTAATGAAGAAATTGCATCTGTTAAAAAAGAAGAAACAGTAAAAGTTTCTGAAACAAAAAACACAAAAGAAGTTAAATCTTCGTTTAAAACATCTTCTTATAGAGATGAAAGTGCGATGGATAAACGAACAGCTATTATGTGTGCAAAGGATGTTGTTGTTGCTTTAATTAATAGTGGAAGAGTTGAAAAAGCACCAATTGAAAACGCAATTGCCGAGTTGTCAAAAAAATTCTATGGTGCGTTGACAGAATTATAAGGAGATAATATTATGTTAAATAAAAAAGATAAAGACATATTAAAAAGTTTAATTAAAATTCCTTCACCGTCTGGATTTGAAAGACCGATAGCTGGTTTTATCAAAGATTGTTTAAAACAGATGGGCGTAAAGGATAACCAATTAGAAATTGATAAATGTAATAATTTGATAGTTAATTTAAATTATAAGAAAGAAAAAACAGTTTTAATTGACGCTCATAGTGATGAGATTGGGTTTATCGTTTCAAATGTTGATAGGTGGGGTAGTATTAGTTTACAATATATTGGTGGTGGATGTAGCACAATATTATCGGCTAGACATCTTAATATATTATCAAAACAAGGAATCGTCCCTGCTGTTATTAATAGAAAACATTCTCATTTAGTTGGAGATGAAGATACTGAATTAACATATTCACCAGACCAAGCAGATGTTGATATTGGATTACGTGATAGAAAAGATGTTCTTAAACATATTCGAATTGGAGACCCGGTTGTTTATTCTCACAATTTCACTGAAATGCTTAATGATTTTTATGCTGGATATGGTTTTGATGATAAATCTGGATGTTTTATTCTTATGAAAGCAATTGAAGGGATTGTTAAGTCTAAAATTAAACCATCAACAAATTTAATATTTGTTTTTTCTGCACAAGAAGAAACTGGAAATTCAAAATTACTACCTGTTGTTAGAAAAATGAAACCAGATTTAGTTATTGAAGCTGATGTTACATTTGCAACAGATTATGGTAATATGGATGAATTAGAAAGAGAAGCTGGTAAATGTGAACTTGGAAAAGGAATGGCATTGTATCGTGGTGTTGATATTGACGAAAAATGTTGGGAATTAGCAGTTGAGACAGCAAAAAAGAATAAAATTCCATATCAAATTCAAACATGTGCTGGAAGAATTGGATATACTTCTCTAGAAATGACAGGTGAAGGAGAAGGTATTAAGGCCCTAGTTTGGGGTATTCCTTTAAGAAGCATGCATGCACCGACAGAAGTAATTCATGGAGATGATTTATTATCAGGGGCATCTTTGTTATCATATTTTTTACAAAATAAAAAATTAAGTAAATTATTATAATGGACGATAATACAAAACAATTATTAATTCAAGAACTTAAAAAGAGAATCTCACAAAAAAAAGATGAGATTATGCGACTTGAAATTAAATTAAGGAAGATTACGAATGGCTAATACCTTTTTCTCGTCAGATTATCATTTTTTTCACGAAAATGTTATAAAATATGACAATAGACCGTTTAAAGATGTTTATCACATGAATGACGAAATAATAAGAAAGCACAACGAAAGAGTTAAACCAGAAGATGTTGTTTATTTTTTAGGAGATTTTGGTTTTAGAGCAAGCATACAAAAGGCTCACAGAGGAGAAGGTCAACCATATAATCCTAAAGAAATTCTCAAAAAAATGAACGGTACAGATTGGCAGTTTGTCGGTGGAAATCATGATAAAGCATCGAATAAATTTAATCCTAAAACAGAATCAATGGTGTTAAATCAAAATGGATTGAAAATAAAATTAGTACACGACCCAAAATATGCCGAGGTTGACTATCCTTTGAATTTATGTGGGCATGTTCATAATTCATGGAAAGTAAAAGAAATAACATATTGTAATCGAACTTCATTAATAATAAATGTTGGTTGTTGTGTGTGGGATTATTATCCTGTAAAATTAGATGAATTGTTATCAATTTATCACAAATGGGTAAATGAAAGAAAACAACTCCATTTTTGGCAACCAGCACCAATTATTAAACAATTAAATAAAGGAACATTATGTCAAAACAGAGAAGAGAGATTATTAAATTGATAAATAAAAAGGAAACTTATGAATTCTAAACATAAAATTAAATCGTATGTGATTGATTATTTAAAAAAAGTTGTTCCTAATTTCATAAAGAAAGCAAAGACATTAACATGTCCTAAATGTGGAAAACAAACAGCAAATATTTTTCCTCCCAATTCAAACGAAATATTTTGTTTTGAACCAGACTGTCAAAAAATAGGAAATATTTTTGATATTTGTAGAATGAAAGAATTTGATAATAATAAAGATGTTTCAAATGATGATATTGCGAAACATTTAATTGATATGTTCGATATTAAAACAGATGGTCATATAAATATACTATTAGAAAAATACGCAGATTTGAAATGGGATTTAGTTCCCGTCGCTGCTAATGATAAAAAGTCGAACATTGAAAAGAATTGGCAGAATAAATCTCATAAAAATATTCAAGAATGGCAAGAATGGTTAAACTCTGATTTAAATATTGGAGTTAAATGCGGTAAAATGAGTAATATATTATGTATTGATTTAGATTTGGTTCCTTCAAAATTAAAGAAAAAGATATATTCAGGAAAAGGTAGTGATAAAGATATTCAAGAAGCTAAAGATATTAAAGAAAAACAATTAGTTATTATTAAAGAATCAGGAATTTTAGATTTCACTACGCTTCAACAAGATACGTTTGGTGGAGTTCATTTATTTTATATCAACGATACGGATATTTCAAAATGTTGTTTTGATTATAAAGAGATTCATATTGATATTCAAGGAGATGGCGGTCAAGTAGTTATTGAGCCTAGTATTGTTGGTGGACAACCCAGAAAAATTATAGGTGATGAATTAAAAACATTGCCTGAAAAATTTAAAGCTTTGATTTTAGAACAACGAGGAACATCTAATTCTGAAGTAATAGAAACACCATCTGATATGAATTTAGAAACAATAAAAGGATTAGATGGTTGTTGTAATTCAACATTTATAAAAATGGGTGGAATGTTCAGACAATTTATGAACATGAATCAAACACAAAATGCATTAAAATTAATCAATAAAAACATGCTTGATACTCCAATTGATAATACAGCATTACAAGGAATGTTTCATCAAATTGGAAAGTATGCACAAAATGATACACAAGTTTTGTTTGACCAAGTTGTTGCATTTCTAACAAGACATCAAGAAGCATCTGTTAGAGACTTAAAAGAGTGTTTAAACGCTGAATCAAAAGACATTAAAGAAGTTTTAGCACAGTTGATTCAAGATAATAAAGTTTATAAACATAGGTCTTTATACAGAATTATTTTAAAAGCCGATTGGAAAACTGAATTTATTCAAGAATCTAAAGTTCTACCTTATAAGATTCCTTATTTTGACAACTATGCGACTTTTAGACGAGGAGACATGGTTTGCATTGGTGCTAAAACAGGTATTGGAAAAACACATATAGCTTTAAATATTATAAAAAAATTAGTTGAACAAATTGTAAAACCAGAGGGTGGAATTAGATATTTGTCGTCTGAGCCTGGTAATAGATTTGCAAAAATAGCTCTTGACCTTAAATTAAAAGAAGGAGATTTTTATTTTTTTAATAATTATGAACCAGAAAAAATAGAACTAGAAGATGAAGCTGTTACTATTATTGACTGGTTGTTACCAGAAGATTTTAGTCAAACTGCAAACTTGTATAAAAGTTTTGCGAAGCAATTAGATAAACATGGTGGAGTATGTTTTATATTTTCTCAGCTTAAAGAAAATGGAGATTTTTATGCAGAGCAAATGGTTAAATTTTTTGCTTCAGTTGCAGCTAAATATTCATATATACAAGCAGATGGTATTGTCAATAATAAAATGACTATGTTTCAAACTGAAAAAGTCAGAGAGAGTAAAACAAATCAACAGTATATAACAATTCCAACATCTTTTGGTGATGATAAAAGATTAGAATTAAGGAAATAATGACAACTAAATTTTTGGAAATTAAAAAATGAAACTTAAAATAACAGAATTAGAAAAAAAATTAAATTATAAAATCAAAAAAAATTTTAAAGCGGTTGGTCTTGACACTGCAAAAAGAACAGGTGTGGCTTTTATAACTACAGACACAAAATGGGTTGACATTGATTTCATATTTATTGAATTTAATTACGAGAATCAAAAACAAATGTTGACTCAAATGCATAGAGAATTTAAAAAAATATTTTCAAATGAAAACTTAGCTGTTGTAGAAGAAGTTTTTTTAGGATTTAATAGAGCAGGTAGTTTACATTTGGCAAAAATGGGAACTCTTGCTATTGGAATCTGTATAGATAAAAATATTCCTTTTGAGTTAATAATGGCATCATCTGCTCGTTCTAAGTTCGGAATAGATAGTAGAAAATTTGGAAAAGGCAAATCAAAGGAATCTGTAGCTCATTATTTAAAAGGAATAGGCATCGAAGTTGATGATAATGATATATCAGACGCAATTGTGCTTGGATTACTTGGCATTTGCGAAGGATTGAGTTTTTTAGCTACAACTAAGAAGAAAAAAAAGAAGAAAAAACTTGACAAATAGCACTTTCATGTGCTATACTTTATCTATGAGAACAATAAAAGTAAAAAATAAAATGACGAAGAAAATCTATTATTTTAGATTTTTTTCAGATAAATACGCACAAAAATTTTGGTTTACTCCAAACAAAGAGTCATGTGAGTTTAATTTAGGATATATAGATTCGTTTCAACCGATTAACACAACATGGAAAGAAATTGAAAAGTATGAAAAAAGAATGGGTTAAATTAGAAGAATTTATTTTACAGTGTGTAAAAGATATAGATAAATATGTCAGACGTTGTCCGGGAAGTGGGAACAAGGGTCGCAAGGGGGATTTAGTTACAAGCTGTGGAATTAAATTTGAAATGAAGGATAATCAATCTTTAAAATCGGCTTATAAAGAATCTGATATGTTAAAAATAATTAGCGAAGTGCCTCTTCACTCACAAGATGTTCCGGTATTAGTTACAAGAAACAAAGAGAAAAAAATTCGTGTGCATCTTGAATGGGAAGATTTTTGGTGCATTTACAAAGGGAGTTTAAATAATGAAAACAACTAAAGATATTTACGACTGTGAGGTAAACGCAAAAGATTGTATTTGTGCAATTTTATTTTTTAGTGAAGATAATGTATATGATTATCAAGAAGATTGTCGATTTTATCTTGATGAATATCCAGAACAGAAAAAATTAAGAGAAGAATATTTTAGTCCAGAAATTATTTTTTATAATCGTTGGATAAAAAGGAATTAAATATGAAAAAATATAAAGATTTTGAAACAATGGTAAATGATATTGAATCAACTTATAATTGGTGGGATAAGTTTATAATGTTACCAAAAATGAATTGGTTACGATGGACAATTTATAATTTACCAGATGTTCCAAGAGACACATATTTAAATATAAAATGGTTCATTCAGAGAGGTAAACGAGGATATGCTGATTGTGATGTTTGGAATTTTGACTATTATCTATCAGATGTGATTGTTAATGCTCTTAAAGAGCTAAAGAATGACGAAATGCCTTCTGTTGATTCAAAACATCTTGACGATATTATTTTTGCGTTTGAAGTTGAAAGAAATATAATAGATTCTGAATTTTTATATACAACTCCAAAAAACAGAAACAGAAATACACAAGTTGCTAAAAACTGTAGAATTCATTTAATGACAGAAATAGAATGTGAAAGATATAACAAAGGGTGGAAACTATTTAAACAACATTTTAAAAGATTGTGGGATTAATTATGACAAACGAAAGAAAAGAAAGATTATTAGAGACATTAAGAACCTTTAATAAAAATCAAAAGAATGAAATTTTAGGTTTTGGTAGTGATGCTGTAGATAAAGAAATAATTCCTACAGGAGTTCATGCACTTGATAATTTTATTGGCGGTGGAACAAGACGAGGAACATTTACTGTTATTTATGGTGGACAATCTGTTGGTAAATCAACCCTTGTGCTACAAGCCATAGCAGACGCTCAAAAGAATGGTAAAATATGCTGTTATATTGACCTAGAGCATACCTTTGATAAAAAGAGAGCAACTTCATTAGGAATCGATTTAAATGAGCTTATACTGGCTGAAAAATGTGAAAATGCAGAGCAAGCATTAGAAATTATCAGAACTCTTTGTAAAAAAAAGGTTGTTGATATTATTGCTGTTGACAGTGTTCAGGCCATGTCTCCAAAGAATGAACAAGAAAATAAAGGAAAAGAACGAGAGTTAGCATCTAAAGAAATTGCAGAATTAGCAAGAACACTATCGAAATTTTTTAGAGTTGTTTCTCCTGATGTTTTTAATGCTCAAGCAAGTGTTATTATGATTGGTCAAGTTCGAATTGCAGGTATTGGTTCATTTTATACACATGCTGAAATGACAGGTGGAGAAGCAATTAAACATTGGGCATTTACAAGATGTTTTATGAGAAAAGGTCAAAAAGTAGATAGTCCTGTTGAGAAATTCAAAGAATATTTTTGTGACCCAGATGGTAAAATTCGTTTTTCTACTCAAAAACAAGCTATTGGATTTGATGCTGTAATTAAACTTCAAAAAACAAAAAGTTCTAGTTCAGCAACAGAGGGTTCAGAAATTCATTTACCTTTTATTTTTAAAAATGGTTTTGTGAATGAAATTAAAGAACCACAAGAACTTCCTGTTAGAATAGATATAACATCAACTGAAGAGCAAAAGAAAGAAATTGAAACATATTTGATGGAGAAAAAAATCGAAGCAGCAAAAATACAAGTTAAAAAAAATGAAAAAGACAAATTTATAGGTTCGGTTGAAGATGAACCTGAAGATAAAAAACGTGGTAATCCTCCTACAGAAATGTTTCCATTAAATTCAGAAGATAAACCAAAAAAGAAGCGTGGAAGGCCAAAGAAGGGCGTAAAATGAGAATAAAAATAAGAGTTGACGGTAATTCAACATTAATAGGCACAGTTGTTCCGGTAGGTTCACGAAATGAACCAGATACAATTAAAGGTATTTCTCATTTTCTAGAACATATGCTATTTAAGGGAACAAAAAATAGAAATATGACAGAAATTAAAAAAGCTGTTGACCAACACGGTGCAACATTTAATGCTTGGACATCTGAAGAACATACTGCTTTTTATGTTATAATTGATAATGAACATATTGATATTGGAAGAAATGTTATTGATGATATGGTTAATAATTCAATCTTTCCTTCTGAAGAATTAGAAAAAGAAAAACAAGTTGTTTTACAAGAATTAGAAATGTATCATGACAATCCTCAAGCGAATGTATTTGAAGTTGCACAGTCTCAAATTATTCAGCATGGTTCAGGGTTACAGATTCCTATTATTGGAACGAGAGAAAGTGTTACAAATATTGATAGAAACACGTTAGTTAATCATTACAACACGAATTATAAAAATCAATTAAAAATTGATGTTGGTGGTGGTGTTCTTGAAGAAAGAAATAAAATTGAATTTTTGGATAGAAAATTTGAACAAGAAAAAAAATCATATTCAACAACAGATTATTTAGAAACACGAACAGGGATAAATCAAGCAAATATGACTGTGGCTGGATTATTTCATGTGAATAATATTAGAGAAGAAATGTCACTAGATATTTTTTCTGCTGTTATGAATGGTTTTTGTGGTAGATTTTTTGAAGTTATTCGTGAACAACATAATTTAGTTTATAGTACACTTTTTTATAATCAAAAACATAGTTGTGGAACAGTTCAATATTGGGGATATGCTGGATTGTTACCTAATAAAATACAATTTGCAAGAGATTTAATGCTTGAACAATTAACTAGAAAAATAACTCAAGAAGAATTTGTATATGCAAAAGGAAAAATGTTAGGACAACACAAGCTTAATTTAGATAACAAATCTCATATTGCAAAAATTTTAATTAATTGTGCATTAGATTTATCAAACTACAATGATTATTTAGAAGGATATGAAGATAATCTAAATTCTGTTACATTAGAAGAAGTCAATGCTATTGCTCAAAAAGCAAACTTTGAATCAAGTAAATTAATTGCGATAGTGCCAAAATAAGGAGAATACAGTATGACATCTAAAGAAGTAAAACAAATGTTTGACAATGATAAAATCCCAAGTCTTTATAAAGAATATCTAAAATATTTTGGTTTAATTGACGATTGGGCTGAAAAATTTGTAAGTGGAGATTTACTTTCTGAATATGATTTAAAATATGCACAACAACAATTGAATGGATGTCAAACTAAACTTAATCCAATTGCAGGTGCATTAGAATGTCTTGTTATTGAATATGAAAACAATTATATTTTAGAAGAAGAAAAAAAGTTTACAAGTGTAAGATTTCAAGATTACAACCATTGTAAAGCATATGCAAGAGCTAAATCATCTGAGTTAAGACGATATGCATCTGATTTTACAAGATATGTTTATTCTGCACAAAACGCTGTTATAACGGTTCAAAGTTTATTGAAACGTCAAACTGTGGAAAAAGCAAATAAAGGTTTAGATAGCACTGGTGATACTAGCACTGAAAAGAAAACTGGGTGGTAAAATGAAAAAATTTAAACCAATGCTCGCTCCAAATGATAAAGTTAATCTAGATGAAATAACATATCCTGTTTTAGCATCAGATAAATTAGACGGAGTAAGATGTATATTTTATAAAGGTGAAATGGTGTCTCGTTCTTTAAAACCTATAGTTAATAAACAATTACGAGAAAAATTTGAAGTGATAAGAAAATATAGTGAAACTAATAATTTAATTTTAGACGGTGAAATATATAGTCCAAATTTAACGTTTCAACAAATAATTAGTTTTGTAATGTCAAAGGATTTTGAAGATAAAAAATCAATTAAGAAGTATGGAGAGATATTAAAAATACCAAATGATTTAAAATTTTATTGTTTTGATGTTGTTAAAGATGATAATTTTGATGAAGAATTTATTGAAAGAAATTACATTGCACAGGAAATTGTTATGGATTTTGAAGATTTAATTGTGTTAGTTCAACAAACAAATGTTATATCGAAATATCAGGTTGAAGCACATTTTGAATACGCATTAGAGAGAGGTTATGAAGGTTTAATTTTAAAAAGTTTTGGTGGTAGATACAAGTGTGGTCGTGGAACTTTGAAAGAAGGATTGATATATAAAGTTAAACCATTTCTAACATTCGATGCGAAAATTATCGATGTTGTTCAATCTACAGAGGTAAATGAAGATGCTGAAAAGAAAACTAATGAATTAGGAAGAAGTGTCACATCAAAGAAAAAAGATGACAGACATTTAATAGAAAAAGCTTCAGCATTTTTAGTGAATTATGAAGATAAAGAATTAAAAGTTGTTCTGGCTATGACTGATGAAGAAAAGACTGACGTATGGGCAAATAAAAATGATTATATTGGACGAATGATTGAATATAAAGGTATGCTTGTCGGAGCTAAAGATGTTCCAAGACATCCGGTTATGATAAGATTTAGAGAAGATAAATAACATATTAAAAATTAGGTGGTAAAAATTGGAAAACAATACATTCCTTAAAAACTTAAAGACCGACGTTTTAGTTTTTGATATAGAAACATCTTCTTTTGATTCATTCGGTTCTGAAATAAACATTAGAACTAATTTCGATG
>Ga0208905_1001235_pt1 | contig 12931 bp, 7 predicted proteins | sample AntAceMetag02UKS_FD_184776 | JGI IMG/M metagenome (GOLD analysis project Ga0208905, IMG submission 184776) | Saline lake microbial communities from Ace Lake, Antarctica - Antarctic Ace Lake Metagenome 02UKS (SPAdes) (version 2) | ecosystem: Environmental > Aquatic > Non-marine Saline and Alkaline...
TGCCTCGCGATTAGCTTTATATTCAGCAAACTCAATATGACGAACTGTAGGTGCACGTGTGTCGAAAGCAACTCCGATATGAGTTGGTTTTTCATTTTTAATTACATCAAACATAGTATTTGCAAAACCAAGTATAGCAGAGGTATTCAATCCTTTTGAATTTATTCTGGGGTTTTTGTTCAAAGCATAATATGCTCTGTATATCAGAGCCATGGCGTCAAGTAAAAAAAGTTTCTTTTTTTCCGGCATAGTAAAATTATTTGGGGGATAAAGTTAGTTAAATCAGTGAGACTTTAATTTTGTGAAGCAAAATTATTTAGTCGAACTGATCCCGAGCATAACCGAGGGATCTTCGGGGGTATATTCCCCACTGCTTGCTGCGGGGAGCTTCATTTGAGGAAAAGAAAAATGACTAAAATTAGAAATGATTAAAATGGGAAAATATAAATGTGTGTTAATGTTTTTAAAATAATAAATTAAAAAAATAATATCTATAAATTATGATTTCAGGCAAAATTTCATTAATTTTATGTACTAATTCTTAACAATTTTGCAAGCCCGATAGCTATCGGGGAAAGCTGTTTATACATACGCACAAACCCTAATGGGTTTGAAAGTAGTAATGCGGTACAAAACAAAACTGTAAATTTTACAATTCTGTTCCGTACAAGTATAAATGTAAAATTTGATACAATATGCCAAAGAAAAAAGAAAAGCAGAAAAAGATTTTTGTACTGGATACATCGGTTATTTTGCATAATCACGATTCTATAAATAGTTTTGAAGATAATGATGTTGCAATTCCGATTACAGTGCTCGAAGAGCTGGATAATTTTAAAAAAGGTAATGATAATAAGAATTTTGAAGCAAGGGAATTTATTAGGATAATAGATAAACTGTCGGGGAAATATACTCTTCAAAACTGGATTAATCTTAATGGAAAAGATAGAGGAAAGTTTAAAGTTGTGATGAATGAGCAAAGCGAATTAGATGCGCGGAAAATTTTCGGAGAAGATAAACCTGATCACCGAATTTTGAATGCTGCTCTTATCATTGCAAAGGAAAATCCTACAAAAAAAGTAATACTTGTTTCAAAGGATATTAACCTCAGATTAAAAGCCAAGTCATTAAATATTCAGGCAGAAGATTACGAAACCGGAAAAATTAAAGATCTGGAATCATTATATTCAGGTAAGACAATACTCGAAAATGTTCCAGACGCAATTATTGATAAGGTTTATAATGACGGATTTTGTTTAGCTGAAGACCTTAAAATTGAAGAGCCTTTTCCAAATCATTATTTTATTTTAAAAAGTGATAATGCTTCTGCACTTGCATTTTATAATCCAATAAGCAAGCAAATAGAAAGAGTTGAAAAACGACCCGCTTATAAGATAAAAGCCAGAAATGCTGAACAAGTTTTTGCTTTGCATGCAATAGGTAATCCTGATGTAAAACTGGTTACTTTGCAGGGTGTTGCAGGAACAGGAAAAACTCTTCTCGCACTTGCCGGAGCTTTGGAACAACGCCGTCAGTTTAAACAGATTTATCTTGCGCGACCTATTGTTCCACTGAGCAATAAAGATATTGGATATCTTCCCGGAAATATTAAAGAAAAGTTAGATCCATACATGGAACCTCTGTGGGATAATCTGAAATTAATTAAAAATCAGTATAACGAAAATGATAAGGAATTTAAAGCTGTAACTAATGCACTTGAAAGTGAAAAACTTGTAATTACTCCACTCGCATACATTCGCGGAAGAAGCATTTCTAATGTTTGTTTTATTGTTGATGAAGCCCAAAATCTTACACCTCACGAAGTCAAAACCATTATCACAAGAGCAGGGGAGGGTACTAAAATTGTTTTTACAGGAGATATTTATCAGATAGATACTCCTTATCTCGATTCTCAAAGTAATGGATTATCGCATATGATTGATAAAATCAAACATCACGAAATTTATGCTCATATTCGTCTGGAAAAAGGAGAACGCTCGGAACTTGCAACGCTGGCTAATGAGTTGTTGTGATAGATTTTTCAACTATTATTTTGAATTTAAAAGTGAGATTGATCTATATCCGCTAAGTGCCTCCAAGGCGCTAAGCGGGTTTTTTTGAAATCCAACTAGATAAAAAAACAGAAAACATGAAACTTCACGAAGCAATAGTAAAAATACTTGAAACGAGAAAAAAAGCAATGACCACACAAGAAATTGCTGATGAGCTGAATAAAAATAAATGGTATCAAAAAAAGGACAAGTCAACAATTACAAAATTTCAAATCCATGGAAGAACAAAATCAAGTGGTAGTTATACGCATTTGTTTGACAGAAATGGAAATACCGTATCACTCGTTAACAAAACATTTAAAACAGACAAAGAAATATTAAAAGAAAAAACCGGGAAATTATTGGTAAAAATTACTGAATCAAAAAATCATAATAATGAATTAATTGAAAAAATATTAATGAATGAAAAGAATTATAAAATGATTGATTCAATTGACAATTCTGTTATAGATATTCCGGGTTTGTATTGTGTGAGAGTTATAGACATAACAAAAGTTCCTTCTCCATTCTCAAGTGAATTAGAAGAAAGAAATCATAACATCATTTATATCGGTATTGCAACTCAATCTTTAAGTATTCGGTTAAATCAAGAATTAAGAGCAAACGGACATGGAACATTTTTTAGGAGTTTAGGCGCTGTCTTAGGATACAAACCACAACAAGGTTCATTAAGTGATAAGAAAAACAAAAAAAATTATAAATTTACATTAACTGACAAAAGCGAAATTATTAAATGGATTAATGACAATTTACTAATTAATTGGGTTAAATATAGTGGAGACTTTGAAAACATTGAGACTGCTTTGATTTTAAAATATAGACCCATTTTGAATATATCTAAAAATCCATTTTCGATTCCAAGACTTTCTGAATTACGAAAAGCTTGTGTGGATATTGCAAATAAAAAAGAAAACAAATAATAAAGTAGTAAAGCACCAGTTGGGGTATATATTAAATGGCAGATAGGAAATGATCTACTATAATGATATTATTGTAGATTAATATCTATTTTTGTTGTTATAAATCATAAAATCTAAAATTTTAATTTATTCAAGATGAGACGATCAAAATTTATGTATAAATATTTCTCGAATAGATATTTCCCCATTTTATTAGTATTATACATGATATTTACATCATGTGAGAATCAGAATAATCAGGTAATAATAAAAACAAATACACTTTCAGCCATTAATAAAGAATTAGGTAAAAATGCTAAATATGTTGATACCAAGTTCGTCTTTTATAAAAATAGTGTTGTTATCACAAGTGATTTACTTGGCTTTAATAATGAACGTATTTCTTTTCGTAAGGGTAGTGAAGTTGATTGGTTTGAAAAAGAAGATGCATTTTTTATTGATGGTTTTCCAATTAAATCCAATTTTTATATATTCGGTTTTTATTGTGATAAGAACTTATTAGGTATAAAATTTATAGAAATAACAGGTAATTTGATGCTAAAAGGGGAATCTGACGTGACTATTATTTTTGGTTTATTGGAAGAAGAGAATCTTGTTCAATTAAAATGTAAAGAAATTGAATCTTTTTATAATATTAATATAAAATGAATAAATTAATGGATTTTAGTTTTCAATTGAATGTTGGCAAGATAAAACGGGTATATTTTTGACAATTAAAAGATGCGCAGTATCCAAAATATCCAATGGAAAAAAACTATAAACTGCTTAACAGAATAATCAAAACATCAAAACCTCATTATCACACTAATTCCACTTTGTTTATAATAGATAAAATTCAGGCTGTTTTTTATCAATATTTTATTCAAATATTACCGCCAAAATAGTTTGTCCCACAACTTTTAACGTTACCGGATCAATAGTTTCAATATTATCATTTACTGTGTGCCAATATTTAAAAAAGCCTGTTTTGGTGCTTGGATCGTGATGAATGATATCAATTGTTGGAATACCAAGAATTTGGTTTACATAATGATGGTCATCTAAAATACCACCGGTTTTCTCAGTTGAAAAATAATCACCGTAACCAATTTCTTCAGCTTTATTCCAGACTTTTCTCATAATGTCGGGAGCATAATACATCGAAGTTCCCTCTTGGGTAAAAAGTGCATCGGATGCACCAACCATATCGAGTAAAATTCCAAAACGGGCATTGTAATTTGTTTTATGAGGGTTTTTCGACCAATATTGCGAGCCTAATGCCCAATTATCTTCTTGACGACTTTGAACTCCCTGTGGCTCACCATAATCTTCAAGGTCGAATAAAATAATATCTATTCCGGCTTTAGTTTGAGATTTACTTAGCTGACGTGCAATTTCTATTAAAACTCCAACACCGCTGGCACCATCATTTGCACCATCAATTGGAGTATTATGATTTTTTATATCAGGGTCGTGATCGGCATAAGGACGCGAATCCCAGTGAGCACATAATAAAATTCTGTTTTTGCTTTCAGGCTTAAACGAAGCTATAATATTTTGTCCGGCAAACACTTTTCCATTATAAACCCTAGCATTATATTTCTGTACCTGAACGTAAGGTGTAAATCGTTTCAGTGTGTTTGTTAGATATGTTGCACAATTGAGGTTTGCTTTTGTTCCGGGAACACGAGGACCAAATTTTACCTGATTTGCAACATAAGAATATGCAGAATCCTGATTAAAATCAGGGATGCTGATATTTTCTGTTTTTGCTTTTTTATTTACTTTCTTTTGTTTGTTGTTTTTTGAAGAATCACTACATGAATACACTCCAAGTACCATTATTATTGAAAAGAAAAAGAGAATTGATTTTTGCATGTGTTTATTAATTATTTTAATTAGTTAAATCTGTGGCAATTTTTAAAAAGTTAAAGTAAAAGTAGTCCCCTTTTCGGGAGCTGATTTTACATTAATTGTTCCTTTATGTAAATGCATTATCTGCCTCGCAAGGCTTAATCCAATTCCTGAGCCTTCTTTTTTTGATGTAAAAAAAGGCATAAATATTTTGTCCATGATATCGGATTTAATTCCCGAGCCATTATCATTAAAATCTATTGTTATTCTTTTGTTTAAATTTTCGGATGCCAGTATTGATATTTTCGGATTGTCAATTCCTTTAACGGCATCAATAGAATTCAATAACAAATTGATAATAACCTGTTCAGTAAGATCAGGGTCGGCAGTTAATTTTAAATCGTCGGGAAAAAATCTTGTAGTAAAAACGATATTAAATTTTTCTATTTTAGATTTTAAAAGTTCGTGTGATTTGTCGAAAAGTTCTTTAACTACAAAATGCTTAAAACTTGGTTTGGGAATTCTTGTCAAATCACGATAAGTTCTAACAAAACGTAATAAACCATCACTACGTCTTTGAATAGTATTCATTGCAATATCAATACTTTCAATTTCTTCTTCATCAAGAATGTTTAGTTTTGGTTTTTCATCATCATTATTAATAATAATTTCTTTTATAGTAGATGCAAGAGAGGAAATTGGTGTAATAGAATTCATGATTTCATGTGTTAAAACCCTGATTAATTTCTGCCACGATTCTATTTCTTTTTCTTCGAGTTCGGCATGAATATTCTGTAATGAAATTAGTGTAAATTCTTCGCCTCTCATGCGAAATTCTGTAGCAATAATCGAAAGCTGAAGTATGTTTTCATCAATAATTAATTTTAATAACATTTTATTTCCCGCTTTCATGTTAAGCAACATTTCGGGAATGTCTTCACGTACAAGCTTTAGCTCATTAATATTCCTAAGGTTTTTTATTTTTAGAAGCCTTTTAACAGCGTTATTATAAAGGTCAACTTCACCATTTTTGTTAAAAGAAATAATACCAATACTAATATGCTGAACAGCAGTTTGCAAATAATTAAAACTCTCTTCTTTTTCGGAGCGGTGTTTATTAAATTCTGAAATTATTTTGTTAAATTCTTCATTTAATAATTCAAAGCTTTTTCCATATCCTTTGTCAGAAAAAGAACTGGTAAAGTCTGAATGTCGTATGCTTTCAAGAAATTTTGCAAGTTTTTTATTTGTTCGTTCAACGAAACGAATTAAGCTGAGAATTTGTATTATGATAAGAATAGAAATGATTATTGTGGTTACAATAAATTGTTTGTAATCTGCCAATAATAAAAGCAGAAAAATAAATATTACCAGAAGTACTATTCTGACAATAATCAATAATCTAAATCTTTTATAGATCATATTTTTCTATTCTTCGATACAATGATGCCCTGGTCAAGCCCAACTCTTTAGAGGCTTTGCTAATATTTCCACCATGTTTATCGATAACTTTTCTGATAAGCATTTTTTCAGTTTCTTCAATATTCATTGAAGAAGAATGTATTTCTGAGCATTTTTCTTCATCGGATTGGGAGAGGAAAAAATCGCTTGGTTCAAGAATATTTGATTCACCCATTATCACAGCTCTCTCAACGGAATGCTGCAATTCGCGGATATTGCCGGGCCAATGATGTTTTTCAAGTCTTTTTAATGTGCTTGAATTAAGTCTTTTTTTAGTAGTTTTATATTTATTACAATAGATATCTAAAAAGTGTTCTACCAATGGACCGATATCTTCTTGCCTTTCGCGAAGAGAGGGCAGAGGCACCTCAACAGTATTGATTCTGTATAATAAATCCTGCCGGAATCTGTTTTCTTTTACCATTTGATAAAGAGGCATATTTGTAGCACATACCAGCCGTACATCAATCGAAATTTCTTTGTTGGTACCAAGTCGTATAACTTTACGATTTTGCAATACACTTAGCAGTTTCGATTGAAGGCCGAGTGAAAGGTTTCCGATTTCGTCAAGAAAAATAGTTCCTTTATTTGCAGCTTCAAATCTTCCGGCTCTGTCTTCTTTAGCATCAGTAAAAGAACCTTTTTTAAAACCAAATAATTCGCTTTCGAATAAACTTTCGCTGATGGCACCAAGATCCACACTAATAAAAGCTTCATCTTTTCGATTTGAGGATTTATGAATTGCTCTCGCTATGAGTTCTTTTCCTGTACCATTTTCCCCAAGTATTAAAATATTAGCTTCTGTTTTGGCAATTTTGTTTACTGTATTTAATACTTTTAACATAGCAGGTGATTGACCAACCATGTTTTTATACGCCAAGTCCTGATCTGCATTTAATATTTTTTGTTTCGAACGAAGGTCTTCAAGCTCAATTTTCGATTTTCTTAATTGAAGTGTTGTAGAAATTGTGGCAAGCAATTTTTTATTATCCCATGGCTTTAACAGGAAGTTTGTTGCACCTTCTTTGATCCCCTGGACTGCTAATTCTATGTCGCCATAACCTGTGATAAGTATTACGACTGCTTTCGGATCTGTTTCAATAATTTTGTTCATCCAATAAAAACCTTCTTTTCCGCTGGTTGCATCAGGCGAAAAATTCATATCAAGAAGAATAAGATCATAATTCTCGTTTTGTAAAAGATTAGGAATATTTTCAGGTTTTTTTTCGGTGTGAACAAAAGAGATATGTTGTTTTAGAAAAAGTTTCCCTGCCAGAAGAATATCTTCATCATCATCAACCATAAGTATTTTTGCTTCGATTTTACTCATTATGTTTATTTTTAAATAAAGACATTCAATTTAAAATCATATTTGATTGTAAAAATAGTGATAATGTTCGTATTTGTACAAAAATATGAACGATTTTGAACAGTATTAATTGTATTTTGATTTTTCTCGATTTTAAATTCCTTAAAAACAGAAATATATATTGATGGCATAATTATCGTTTAGCATATTTTACATCAATGGGGAATAAACATTAACTTTAGAAACTTTTTGCACTAAAAGTAGTAACAGCAATAATATGTTATCTGACTATTTTAAAATAGCAATTCGAAGCATTTACAAACATAAATTCAATTCATTGCTTAATGTAATTGGATTGGCTATTGGTATTGCCAGTTTTCTTTTGGTGTTTTTGTATATTCAGTATGAAAGGAACTATGATACGAATCATAAAAATGCCGATAATATTTATAGAGTTGTAAATATTTATAATAATAAAGGAGTGGGAGAAAATTCAGCAAGTGCACCATTTCCTGTGGCATTTTCAATGTTAAAAGAATATCCGGAATATATAAAAAATGCGGTTAGAATATTTAATTTTCAAACTCCTCACGTGCTTGTAGAATATCACGAAAAAATATTTAATGAAGAAAAATTCTTCTTCGCAGATTCCACATACTTTAGCATTTTTGATCATGAATTTATTTATGGTAATAAACAAAAAGTACTTAATGACCCACATTCTGTTGTAATAACAGAATCTACTGCAAAAAAATATTTTGGTGATGATAATCCAATTAATAAAAGCATAAAATTCGAAAAATGGCTTAATCTTACTGTTACCGGAGTTATTAAAGATGTTCCATTACAATCGCATTTTAAGTTTGACTTTCTTGCTTCATTGTCATCAGCATCAAAAGTATACGGAGGAGAGCTGCCTGAAAATTGGGTGTGGAATCCATGCTGGACATATCTTTTGTTAAAAGAAGGAGTAAGCCCTGATACTTTAGAGAAGCAATTACCCAACTTTGTTGATAAATATTTTAATGTTTTTGAAAAAGAAGACTTATCAATGTTTCTTCAGCCTTTGACTGATATTCACTTAAAATCAAAACTTGATTATGAAATTGAACAGAATAGCAATATTTCATATATTAGAATATTAACCGCATTAGCTGTTTTTCTATTGCTTATTGCAATAATCAATTACATAAATCTTGCCACTGCTACCTCAACGAAAAGATCGATGGAAATTGGAATTAAAAAAGTTACAGGTGCTTATCGTTACCAATTGATTGTTCAATTTCTCCTCGAATCGGTACTATTAAGTTTGTTTGCTCTTTTAGTAGCATTATTAATTGTAGAACTAACCCTTCACGGCTTTAATGATTTTACAGGGAAGGAATTATCTCTTGAACTTTTTATTATTCCCAAATATTTTGTTTTACTCATTTCATTTGGTTTTTTAATTGGGATACTTTCAGGAGTTTATCCGGCAATTTATTTATCATCAATAAAACCTCAAAAGATTATTGCTAATCAACGAAAAAATAGTGTTAAAAGCAATTTGTCCAGAAAAATCCTTGTCATTTTTCAGTTTTCTATTTCAATTGCATTGATTATTGGGACTGTTATTGTTTTTAATCAACTTCAATTTTTGAGGAATACAGATATTGGATTTAATAAAAAAAATATAATTATTTTACACATAAATCCTACTCCAATTGTAAAAATGTATTCATCTTTCAAGAATGATTTATTAAAAAATCCCAACATTAAAAATGTAACTGTTTTGGATGATATTATTGGTTCGGCACATAATACACATGCATTTCGTGTTGATGGGTTTCCTGAAAGACGATTACAATTTTATCCGGCATTAGTTGTTCGCTATGATTTTGTTAAAACTTTTGATATTGAGATTTTGGCAGGTAGAGATTATTCCGAGAAAATAGAAAAAGAAGGAGAAAACGGAATTCTTGTCAATGAAGCTTTAGTAGAATATATGGGCTGGGAAAGTAATGAAAAAGCTCTGGGAAAAGTATTTAGCACATATAACGGAAAGGAAAAAGTAATAGGTGTAACAAATAATTTCCATGCTACTTCTCTTCATGAAAAAGTTGGACCATTTGTTTTAGAAATGAAAGAACATCCTTATGAAATAAGATATTTTATGAAATATCTTGCAATTAAAGTTTATAAAAACAATAAAGAAACAATAAAATATATTGAGAAGAAATGGATGGAATATGCACCGGGAAGACCTTTTGAATATTCATTACTTGATAATAAACTGGATAATTTATATAGTGAAGAAAGCATTTTAAGTAAATTAATTATGATACTTACATTTATTGTTCTTTTTATTGCTTCCTTGGGGTTATTTGGATTAGCGTCGTTTATGACTCATCAAAGAACAAAAGAAATTGGTATCAGAAAAGTCCTTGGGGCTAATGTTACAAATATTATTATTTTACTATCAAACGAATTTTTAGTATTAATATTAATTGCAAATATCATTTCCTGGCCAATTGCTTATTATGTTCTTGTTAAGTGGCTGGAAATGTTTGCTTATAGCATTGATATTAATTGGTTGGTCTTTTTAGGATCAGGATTTCTGGCATTTGCGATAACGATGACAATAATAATAATTAAAGCAATAATTGCATCCAGGGTTAATCCTGCTGATGTGCTGAAATACGAATAATAAAGTACTTAATGTTACTAAGGTAACTAACAAACAAATAGATTAGATAATTTCAAATGTGAGATTTCATTATCTTGCATTTTCGACATTTAAGAACTTATAAAAGAAACAAATGAAAATAGTATTGTTTATATGTGTTTTAATTTTTTCGATAATGAGTAATGAAATTGTAGCACAGGAAAAAATTTACAATACTCAAAAAATTACAAGTGAAGCACCAAATATCGATGGTTTTATTGATGAAGAAACCTGGAACTTGTCTGAATGGTCGAATGGTTTTGTTCAGCGTGAGCCTTATGATGGAGAGAAGCCAACTCAAAGAACTGCATTTAAAATCTTATATGACGACAATAATTTATTTATTGCCATAAGGGCTTTTGATACTGAACCCGAAAAAATTGATAAGCGTTTAAGTCGTAGAGATGATATGGAAGGAGATTTAGTTGGAATTTGTATCGATAGTTATTATGATAAACTTACCTCATTTACATTTACCGTAAATGCTGCCGGTGTGAAGATTGATGCAATGAATATTAATGATAATGATATGGATGCTACATGGAATCCTATTTGGTTTGTTAAGACATCATTTGACTCATTAGGGTGGTTAGCTGAAATGAGAATTCCTTTATCACAATTACGTTTTGCTGAGAAGAAAAATCATATTTGGGGACTACAGGTAATGAGATATTTGTTTCGAAAAGAGGAATTTTCATTATGGAAATATATTTCTCAGGAAGAATCAGGTTGGGTGAGCAAATTTGGCAAGCTTAAAGGAATTAATGGTATTAAGCCCAAAAAAAATGTTGAGATTATGCCTTATGTCGTTGCTAAAGTCGAGCGTTTTGAAAAAGAGGAAGGTAATCCTTTTGAAAGCGGAAAAAGTGAAGCTATTTCAGGAGGGATTGATGGGAAAGTAAGTATCACAAATGATATTACAATGAACTTTACTATAAACCCTGATTTTGGTCAGGTTGAAGCTGATCCCTCAGAAGTAAACTTGTCAGCTTTTGAATCTTATTTTGAAGAAAAACGTCCATTTTTTATAGAAGGAAAAAACATTTTTAATTTTAATATGCGTCCCGGAGATGGAGATGGAGCACGTGATAATCTTTTTTATTCAAGAAGAATTGGGCGAAGTCCGCATTATGTTCTCGATCTTGAAGAAAATGAATATTCTGACAATCCTGAACACACAAAAATCCTGGGGGCTTTTAAACTTTCGGGAAAAACAAAAAGCGGTCTTTCTGTAGGGATATTAGAAAGTGTTACAAGGCAAGAATTTGCAGAAATAGATATTAACGGAGATAGGAGCAAAGTATCCATCGAACCTTTTACAAATTATTTTATAGGAAGACTGCAAAAAGATTTTGATAAAGGAAACACAACTTTTGGTGGAATGTTTACTGCTACTAATCGAAAAATTGTTGATGAATCAATGGAATTTCTTCCTGCTTCAGCTTATACGGGTGGATTGGATTTTACCCATTATTGGAAAAACAAATCATATTTCTTTGGAATAAAAACTATTTTTAGCCACTTATCCGGAACTAAAGAAGCAATAATAGATCTGCAGGAATCATCAACGAGATATTTCCAACGTCCGGATGTCGAACATGTTAAAGTTGATACAAATCTAACAAACATGACTGGTTATGGAGGAACAATTCAGTTTGGTAAAATTGGAAAAGGACATTTAAGATATGGAGGATGGATAAGCTGGCGGTCGCCTGGCTTAGAACTTAACGACATAGGTTATTTACGAAATGCCGATGAAATTAAAGAAATAGCATGGATAAACTATAGAATTTGGGAGCCTTTTTGGATTTTTCGTAGTATACAAATTGGACTTAATCAATGGACAGGATGGGATTTTTCCGGGCAACATTTATATTTGGGGGGAAATACAAATTTTAATGCTCAGTTTAAAAATTACTGGCGCACCAGTTTTGGAATTAATTACATGGATAATTATTTATCGAGATTTGAACTCAGAGGAGGACCGGGATTATTAATTCCTGCAAACTGGAGATATTGGGTTCATTTAAATACTGATAATCGTAAAAAATTGCAGATTGAATTTACAAGTTTTAATCATGTGAGTAATAATAATAGCGGTGAGTCTCATGGTTTTAAGTTTGGCGTAACATATCGTCCAAGTAATGCAATTTCAATTTCTGTTTTGCCTATGTATGATGTTGAAAGAAATTCGATGCAATATATTGAAACTATTGAATCCTGTGAGGAAAACAAATATATTGTTGCAGAGATAAGTAAAAAAATGCTAAGCACTTCATTGCATGTTAACTTTAACCTTAACCCTGATCTTTCAATTCAATATTGGGGCCAACCATTTATTTTTTCCGGAGATTATTCTAAGTTTAAGAGAATAACTGATTCTCAGGCAATGGATTACAACAATAGATTTCATCTGTTTTCTGCAAATGAAATTTCTTATGTTGAAGCAGATGATATTTACGAATTTGATGAAAATATGGATGGTGAAATTGATTTTAGTATTGAAGACCCAAATTTTAATTTTTTCCAATTCAGGTCAAACCTTGTTGCTCGTTGGGAATATATTCCCGGGTCAACAATATATTTAGTATGGTCGCAAGGAAGAACAGGTGATGATGCAATTGGCATTTTT
>Ga0208905_1001236_pt1 | contig 12931 bp, 13 predicted proteins | sample AntAceMetag02UKS_FD_184776 | JGI IMG/M metagenome (GOLD analysis project Ga0208905, IMG submission 184776) | Saline lake microbial communities from Ace Lake, Antarctica - Antarctic Ace Lake Metagenome 02UKS (SPAdes) (version 2) | ecosystem: Environmental > Aquatic > Non-marine Saline and...
GAAATCCAACTTCTTAATCGAGGGGCATAAATTGCCCTATATATGTCTGTTCCTCTCCTAATGTCATATTTTATTTCCATCATCAGTTTGTCACCCCTTATTTCCTTACATCTAAAACTTCATTTTTTCATCTTCTGGTTGGTTAATCGGTAAAAAAACCGCAAAGCTAGAGCCCTTTCTGGGCTTACTTTCTACCTCAATAGTGCCACTATGACTGGCAATAATTCCATAACATGTGGCTAGTCCTAGACCGGTGCCTGATGGTTTAGAACTAAAGAAAGGGTCAAATATCTGGATAATATCTTCTTCTGGAATACCCTTACCGGTATCTTGAATCTTTACTGTAAAAAAGTCTTGGTCATTTTCTGTAGCAATGGTCAATTTCCCTCCGCTCTTAGACATAGCTTCAATGGCATTGATGACCAAGTTTGAGAAAGCGCGTTCTATTTGTTCTTTATCTATATTTAGGATAGGCGATTTTGAAGTATACTCCTTAATTACTTCTATCTTCTGTAGCCGAATATCAGTGGAGCTTAAAACACTGTCGAGGATCTCATGAGCATTATAGGGCTTTAGATTAAGTTTTGGTGGTCTGGCGCAATTTAAGAGTTCGATAATTAAATTATTAGCCTTTTCTGCGTTTCTTCTAATCATGTCAATGTATTTAGCCAAGGGAGTTCCTGCCTTAGAGAATTCATGGAGTTGTTGAGCTGCTATAAGTACATTGGTCAAAGGATTCCTTATCTCATGGGCAATAGTTGCAGCTATCCGGCCAGTAAAGGCAAGTCTTTCGGAATGAACCGAGGCTGCTGCTGCAAATTTCTGCTCACCTTTACCCTCTTTTCTTGCATTTTTGTTTGCCATTTTTATCTCTCCTTTTTTTTCTTACAAGACTTAAGCACACTATTTCCTCTTTTTGCTTCTCCTAAGGTAATCTCGAGGATACCTTTCTCCCTTAATGCCTCATTTACAGGTATCTGATAATCTTTATCCTCTAAATGGTAGCAGGTCTCAATCGTATCCTTAATTAGCAAGGCTTCATTTATAAGTTCCTCAGGAACTACCTTCTCAAAGAGCCTTGCGTATTTGCCTGATATTATATCTTCAATGGTAGTGCCTTCAGCAAGACGACCTTCTCTGTTAATAAGCCTCCTGGATATAAGCTCCTTGAGCATAGATGGTATTCTGGGTTTAGCAAGTAGACCTTCAAATGTCCTTTCTATTATAGTCTTAACATTATGCTCGAATTCCTTCCTGATAAAGGAGATAATTATCTTATTCATTTCTTCCTGCATCTCTTTGTTGTAGCGTGTATCATGTTTAACCAATGTGGCATTCTTCAAGACCTCTGAAGGAGATATATTTATTGGTATCCTCATTATCTCCTTTTCCTTATCCTTTACCAGATAACGCATCTCAACAGTTACCCCTTCCAATTCCTTAATCAGTCGTTCCCTCTCTTCAGGCTTAATAGCACTAACTACCTTACGAGAACCTTTCTCCATATCCAGAAGGAGCTTTAAGATGCTAGGACCAAGATTGGGAAAAAAGACAGAGGTAAATTTATATAGAGCTGGTGTTTTACCGCTCTCTAACGCATTTGCATCCAGATGAATAGGAGAGAATAACCCGGTAAAATTCTTGCTTAAAAGGGATGGTGATTCTCTTTTTTTAGACATTATAGATATCCTTGATTTTCTTAAATGGTAGACGATAGATGATATAATTAATAACAAAATCTTGCTGGAGTAGTTTCTCCAGTTGGTGGCGCACACCCATAAAAACCAATGGCATCTCCCCATTTTTAAGACTGTCTTTAATCCTCTTAGTAATAAATAGGTCTCTTTTTTTCATTAACTTCATACTTTTATCCTGGTATTCTTTTAAGGCTTGTCGGTAATTTTGAACAGAGACAGAGACCGTGCTGACTAACTTAGTCAGATAATCGTATTCTTTAATCAGTAAATCTGGATCTTCGGTCCCCTCCAGCCTGGCCCCCTTTCTCATTAATTCCAGGATTAATTGGTGGTTGCGGCTTCCTTTTTCTGCCAGTTTTGCTACTATTTCGCTTTCTTTTCCGCAGACGGGCAAGGCCTCCTGATAAATACGAACCGAAGGATAATGAATATTGCTTTCCTTAAGCTTCTCATATATACCTTCCCACATCTCCTTGGTAGGTTTTTCCTGTTGGACCATTGAGTTTAGAGGTTTTTCGGATTCACTACCTCTTAAAGAAACAAGAATTTCTCCAGCTTCTTTTTGGGTATGTAAAATGGGAACATATATTAAAGTCGAAATTTCAGGCATCTTTTTCTTTCTCCCGGGAGGCTAATGCTTCTTCTATTACACTTATTATGTCGTGGTTTTTAAACGGTTTGCTTATATATTCATAGACATCCAAGTCTGCTGCATCTCTAACTGTCTCTGCGTCCCCATATCCGGTAAGAATGATTACGATAACATCTTTATCCTTTTTTCTGATTCTCCGCAGGGTTTCTATCCCTCCCATTTGGGGCATCTTAAGATCCAGGAGAATAAGGTCTGGATTGCTATCCTCATTCCTTTTTATTCCCTCAAACCCATCGGGTGTAGTAATTACCTCATAGCCTCCCTCTCCTCCTAATATATCCTCAAGAAGATAGCAAAGGTCTGGCTCATCATCAATAACTAAGATTTGAGGCACTAGCTTCTTTTTTCTGGTCATCACTCCTCCTCCATTCTTAACCGGTAATTTAACGGTAAAGGTAGCTCCCTTCCCTTCACCTTCACTCTCTACTAATATCTCTCCTTGGTGTGCTTTAATTATACTGGCAGATATAGACAGTCCCATGCCAGTGCCTTTAACCATATCAGAGGTGGTAAAAAAAGGTTCGAATACTTTATTCAAATTATCTTTTTTTATGCCTTTGCCGGTATCTTTAAATAGGGCTTCAATGTAATCGCCCTTGCGCCCCGTTTTAATCTTTAACTTACCATTTTCCGGCATGGCTTGAGAAGCGTTGAGTATGATATTTAGAAAGACTTGAGATAATTGAAATTTGCGCCCCATAATCTTGGGGATATTATTAGAATATTCTTTTACTATTTTTACCCCCTTTAGGCCAGTCTGACCCAGAACCCGAGAGATAGACTTATCTATCGTTTCATTTATATCCACGAGACTAGACTCGGCGGCAAAACCTTCTCCATAACTCAACAGGCGGTTGATGATACTCTTACAGCGATAGGCATTATTTAGTACTTTGTCTATACTATTTTTTAACCTATCCCTATTCAACTCTTTATTCTTCAAACCATGGAGAAGAACCGCCTCGGAAAATCCTATGACCGAAGCTAATGGATTATTAAGCTCATGGGCAACTGCCGCAGTGAGTCGGCCCAGTGCAGCGATCTTCTCTGCCTGTATTAACTTCTCTTGCGTACTCCTCAGTTCATTCATAGACGCTTCTAATTCTTTGCTTCTTCTATCCAGGTCCTCCATGATATTTAAGCTTGCCTGCTGGGCCCGCTCTAAATCTTTGGTCCTTTTCTTCTCTTTCTCCTGTGCCTTCTTGCGCTCGGTGATATCTCTAAAGAATCCCATCATATATGTCTTACCAGCTAAAGTAATCGGGTTCGAGTTGATATCAGCATAAAAGACGCTGCCGTCCTTTTTTTTGACAGGAAGATCAGTAGCCAGTGTTATTTCCTGTTTAGCTTGCTTCTCGAACTGTTCCAAAACATATGGGATATCTTCCTGGGGATGGATGTCCATGAGACTTAGATTCTCGATCTCTTCCTGTTCATAACCCAGCATCTGGCAGATTGCTTTGTTGCCGGTAAAGAACGTTTGTTTCTCCAGGTCGGCCAGGAGTATCCCCTCGGTTGCATTATCGAAAATGGATTTGAACCATGTTTCGGATTCTATGAGTGCTTCTTCCGCCTGCTTGCACTCGGTGATGTCTCTAACCATATGGATAGTGCCGGTAACTTCGCCTCTTTTATCAAATATGGGCGCGACAGATACTGCAAGATAAAGTCCAAGGCGCGGTTCAAAGAATTCTTCCTTCACTGGTTTCTTGGTTTCCAGCGCCTGCCTATGAGGGCATTTCGGGCAGGGTTCTCTTGTCTTATGGACCACTTCATAACAAGTCTTGCCGATGAGTTCTTCGGGTTTCATCTTAAAGGCATCGGCATAAGCCTTATTTACCCTGATAATCTTGAAATCTCTATCCTGGACCGAAATCAAATCTGTAATGGCGTTAAAAGACATCTCCCAATTTCTTTCTTGAATAGAAGGTTTCTTCATCTTCTTAAGACACCTTATATTTTTTAGGCTGTCCTGATTTTTTAAGCAGAGAATTTATCTCTCCTTTTAGTTTGACCATTTCTAATTCCCGGCCAACTACTATCTTATGGAACCTCTCTAGATTCTGGGTCTTCTCTCTAAGTTCCTCATTCGAGGTCTCCAGCTCCTCATTGGTAGAGCGAATCTCTTCATTCATGGTCTGAAGTTCTTCGTTTCTCTTATGTATCTCATCAGTCATCTGATTAAAAGAATTGGCTAACGCTCCTATTTCATCTTTCGAACTACTATCCATCCTCTGGGTTAAATCACCACCAGCTACTAATTTTGTCGTATTGGTTAATTTTATAATTGGCATACTAATATTACGAGAGACAAAAATTCCTAAAACTAGGCTAAACAATAAAAGAAAAATTGAAATAAATAACATGCCGACCATGGCGGCATGTTCGCTCTTTTTTGCTCGAGCAGTGAAATCTTCGTTGAAGCTCTCTATTTCTAATAAAAAATTCTTCACGGTCATATCCATTCTACAACCTTCTCTATGTAGACTTTCCACCGCTTCTACCTGTTTAAGTTTACCTTGAGAGATTAGATTAAGAATACGCTCGGAAAAAAACAGATGCTTAGCAAATTCCTTGTGCATACCTCTCAATCCATAATCTAATTTTAAAATCTCTTCTTTCATTTCGCTTCTCTTATGCTTTTCGTACTCTTGCTCAAGAAGGTCTCTGCCTTTCTCAATTTCTTGATTAAACATTTGGTCATACTTGCGGAAATTCTCTCTTTCTGCTCTGAAATTCTCTTTTGTTACCTCCTCTTGCGCCATGAGTTTACCTGACTGTATCGCCCGCTCCAAATGAATATTCTCCTCCAAATGCAAGACAACAATCTTATGGGTAACCTCTGTGAGTGCAACATTTAACTCTATTAATTCTGTAACTTCTCTTCCTACCGCACTGATCTGCCTTAGGCCGAGTCCTATCACCAAACTCATCAATACAAATGTCAGACTCACAAGAATTAATATTTTTGTGCCAATTTTTAAGTCTTTTAGAAAATTTTTCATGATAAAGACTCTCCTCCTATTTTCTCTTGAAAAATCTGTGAATACCATCCGAATCAATTAATCCCTGATGAAGAACCCGTTTTTGAATAACTCCATTCTCAAGCATAAAACTCTCCATCTCTTTCAAAGACTCCATAAGATACCCTGGACTGTCTGGGGTCCCGAAGGCTACTCTGTTTTCTGCCAAATTAGTAAAAAATATGCCTTTGAAAGACTCCTTGATGCTTGAAATTGGCGTTCCATTGAGTCGGTTTAAATTACTTAGGTAGCCTTCAGGGTCGCTCTCTTTAAAATTGAGCACATCATTCCAAGCCTCAATCCAATGATCAATTACTCCAGGATGATCACGTACAATTTCATCTTTAACAAAAAGGACATCACAAATGGCACGTGGGATTTCTCGAGAGGAAAAAATAACATGCCCGTCTCCTTGCTGTACCAGATTCGACATATAAGGTTCATAGGTTGCAACAGCATCAACTTCCTCATGTAAAAAGGATTGCTGGAGCGCTTCTAAATTAAGATTTATCAACTTTACCTCTGCCTGGTCCAGCCCTGCTTTTTCTAGCATTTTGATAAGCGTAAAATGCGCAATGGTTCCTTTTTCTACTCCTATACGCTTCCCTTTTAACTCTTGCAATGATTGGATAGTTTTCTTAGCCACCACGCCATCGCTTCCAGTCGTATAATCTAACAAGAGAACTATCTTAAGGGAAATCCCTTTAGATGCCGCTAGGATTACTTCATAAATGGTCAGTGTGGCTGCATCTGCTTTTCCTATCTGAAATTCATTTAGAGCAGGAACATAATTTTCCTTTTGAAGAAATGTTGTCTTAAAAGATTGCTTAACCTCCTCACGCCTTCTAACCCCTATTTGAAAAGTATCCCAAATCGGCCACCAAGCCTTTGCAATCGTAAAGGATTGGGTAGGGGTACGATGAGTAACGCGTTTCCATAAGCTGGATTTACATAAAATAAGACCAGCAAAGATACCTAATACCACCAAAATCATTATCACTAAATTCAATTTTTTCATAGCCTTTGTCTCCTTTCAGTTTCTTTTCAAATTAATAATTTTTCTTCTGATAGATCCTCCAACGTTTATCTACGGTTTTAAACCTCTGCTTTACTGGACCAACTAATGTCTCAGCCTTGCCTAAGAAAAGATATCCTCCATCATTAAGTGCATTGTAAAAATCCATGTATATTTTCTCCTGAAGCGCCCGTTCAAAATATATCGCAACATTGCGGCAAAGAATAAGATCAACCTCATCAAGAGGCTTATTTAATACCAAATCATGAAACTTAAAAAAGCAATTCCTTTTTATAAGGTCTTTTATCCTTAGACTGCTATTCATATCAAAATATTTATTTAAAATTTCATCCATAATTTTACCATCTGCTATTTCAGGCTTATATACCCCTTCTTCTGCCTTAGTAAGATTATCCCTATCTATGTCAGTTCCATAGATAGAAATTTCAAAATTATCCCTTTTAGCTCCTAATGTCTCATTTAATAATATAGCGATAGAATACACTTCCTCTCCAGTAGCACAGCCCGCAGACCATATCTTTAGCTTAGATTCTATCTTCTTTTCAATAATATCTGGTAAGACCTCATTTTTAATAATATCAAATGCCTCTTTGTCCCTAAAAAATTCAGTAACATTAATTAAAAGAATATTTATTAACTTATCATATTCTTTAGGATCAGTATCTATTAGTATTACATAATTTTTATACGATTCTACCTTTGTAGCTCGCAGCCTTCTCTGTATTCTTCGTTTTAAACTAGATTCCTTATATTGCCTGAAGTCAAAGCCCTTCTCTTCGTATACCTTCTCTAAAATCTGCATAAGTCCCTCTTCAACCATGCTATCTTCCCAGAATCTTCATGTTTTTACTTTTTCTGCCATATTCTCCTTAAGAATCTGGGCAATTTGTATTAATCCTAACTTTTCTTCTTTGCCCACCTCAGGATTCTCCATCCACTCGCCCATGATGCTGTCATCACCTAATACAAAGGTTCTTATGGCTATCTCCCACAAACATGCATGAGATTCCTTGCAACGCTTCACCCTAGCAAGCATAGTTTGCCTAGACCGGATATCCTTCAAGATTTTTCTTTCCTTCATCTGATCCACAAAGGACTGGAGAGTTGACTTCAGTCCATCCTTAATGACTGCTTTTACATGATTTAGGTCGAATGGTTTAGTAATGTAATCGTAGGCTCCCAATTTCATAGACATGCGAGCTGTATCCATAGTTCCATAGCCTGTTATTATAATGATAACTATATTCTTATCTATTCTCTTAATGCGGCGAAGGATTTCAATCCCATTCATTTTGGGCATCTTCAGATCCAGCAAAACAATATCTGGTTTCTTTTCTTCTACTATTTTAAGACCGCTCTTTCCTTCCAAGGCTGTCAATACAATATAGCCTTCTGATGTCAAGATATCCTTAAAAAGGACGCGAATATCTTTTTCATCGTCAATTACCAAGATTTGTGGTTTGTTTCTCATTACCTCTGATTCTCAACCAGTTTAATTGCTTCTTTTACCTCTATTATGTTACTGCCAATGTTTTGTTCTAAACTATCAGAGAGCGAATGCGCCGGGTCTGTTGAAATTAGGAGCGTCTTAAAATCTTTAGCTAAATAAAAACCTGCGCTGGCTGCACAGGTCGTCTTTCCTACACCACCTTTTCCTCCGAATAAAATCAGTTTTAACGCACCTTCTCTTAATCCAGTTAATGCCATACATCACTTCTTTATTTTTATTTCCAAAATACCATTCTTATAGGAAGAACTCATTGTTTTAGTCTTTACCTTTGCCGGAAGTAAAACTTCTTTATGGTATTTCTTATCTCCGCTCTGCGCTGAAATATCAAGGATATCTCCCTTTAAATCCAACTTTATATCCTCTTTAGTTACCCCTGGCATCTCAGCATATATCTTAATCTCATCTTTTTCATCAAATACATCTATGATAGGCTCTCTCTCTTCCTCAACCGTGGGCCCTTTAGGGGTCTTCTTAATTTTGTGGCCGAATGTCTCAACTGTTGATTTCCCTCCCACTGCGCTTTTTATGGAAAAGCCAAATACTCCCTTCATACCTTTTTTGAGATGGCTCAAATCTATTTCGCCTTCTTTTTTAATCTCCCCTCCGGCTTCCTTTAAATCTGCTGCCAGGTCAACTAATTTCTCAATACCTTTAAACAGCCCTCCTAAACCGAGTTTCCCTACACCAAAATCAATATCTAAACCCTCTTCTTCTTCTTTCTTTTTTTTTGCCATTTTTATCTCTCCGGTTTTCTTATTTAATATGTTGCTCCTTTGCCATTTCCCACATCAGAAAATAAAAAACCCAAGTGCTAATTTGAATAACACTTGGGTCTATATATATCTGTTTTTGTTTTAAATTGCTTGCTTGCTTGCTTGCTTGCTTCTGCAAGAACCATAGCTTTTACTCCAGATTTACCAGTTAAAATATATTTAAAATCCTCACTATTCAGTTACTAAATGGTATCACTGCATTCAAAAAATGTCAAATTTTGCATCCTCTACCTACCCTCTCAACTTATTACTCTTAGGCAAGCTGCCGTAAGTAGAAAGAAACAGTTCCAGTAGTTTCCTTTCTTCCTCTTTCCATGCACGGGAAAATCTAATGTATCTAAAAAGGCACTGGTGGGTTTTAAGAAATTTTTTAATACTGCCGTTTTTATTCCCTCGGCTCAAGTGGTCTCTCAATCTTTTCTTTATATTAGTAGTGCTACCAATATAAAATACTTTTGTAACACCATGGGGATATTCTATTCCCTTATTATTCTTAACACAGAATTCATAAACTCCAGAAACTGCAGAGCAATTTTGCTGAATAGCTTCTTTGGTTAGGAGATAGTAGGCAGAAAAGTTTAGGGAAAGAGGTGGATATTTATATCCTGAGATCCTCCTCTTCGCGGGAGGAATCCCCATGTCTTTCCTGCAATGACCCACTGTCCATCTGGAAAGAGAATAGTATTGCTTAAATTTTTTCCGAAGCAATGCTTCCAGCATCCTTCCCAGTTCATTATCTGTATAAGGGTTTTTTAATCTACCCGACTGCATATCTTCGTTCTCTTTGTCAAGCAGCCGTTTTATGAGATTTTTATTTATATCCTTTTGTGTTGGAAAGAACGACTTTAATCTCCTCTCCTCTCCGGAAGGCATAATAATGGAAAGCCTATTTACCAATCGCGAAACCCAAGTATTACAGATGACAGACGGCAGATAATAGAAATCAGAATCTGGATTTTTCTGGCCTCTGTTAATCCAATTAGTAAGCTGAACCTGGCTGAATGGCGACAAATCAATTGGCTCGCCTGTGTTCAAAAACTTCCTCTGATGCTCTATTATGCCCTTTATTATCCTATGAGTGAGTTCATTCCTTGAGCTTATGCGCCTGATTCGGAATAACATAGACCTCATACTCGTACTTACATATAGTTTTTTGGCAAAGAGCTTATTAATTAGATATATTTTGTTAAAACCTTCATAGGTATATCTTATAATGAGACTATTTCCGATTTTTTCTATTTTAGCGATTACCATGGAAGATTTGCTTTCTTCCTTTCCCCAAGTATGGCAAGATTCACTCAGGAATTTGATAATTAATTGTGGTTGTTTGAAAAGTTTGGAATGTTCTACTTCTTTAATGATATTTCTATAGTTCTTTAACGGAAACGTAAGAACCCTTGCAAAAATGATTTTACCAATGAGCTTAGCGTGTCCATTTGTCCAATTTTGCAAGATAAATAGTTAATTTTTTTCACGATATTAATATCTACAAAGAAAAGAATAGGAGTTTAGCAATTAATTTTTTAAGAAGCAAAGAAAATGACCTGCTTGAGATTGCTATAATGTACCACTAAGTTACGGTGTGCAATAATGAGGTGCCTTATGTGTAATTGCTGACATTGGAAATTTCCTGAAAACTATACAAATTCAAGCTTCTTTGAAACTTCTGATGCAGAAACAGTCATACAAAACATCTAAATCACTTTGACAACAGTGTCAAAAATTCATTAACCTGCATATAAGAATCTGTTACTAAGCGTTGTCTTTCTTCGCTCGAGGACTCTCTACCACCAACTAGAAAATCCGCCACCCACTGTGGGCCAATAGAATCTTTTGTCTTAAACTTCTGCCTAATGCTTTCTATCCCTTCATTCACAAGTTTATCTTTTTGGTAAGGTTTTATCGTTTCTGCTGCTGAACTAAAGCCATCTTTGTAATGAGAAATTAGGGAATAAATATCGTACGCATCCTTCTCACTGTAGCGCGCACCAAGGACTATGCCTTTCATAGTTAATGCGGAAACTAAATCAGCTACATGGATCTCTATTTCATTGCATGCCCCTTTGGGCAACTTCCCTTTTAACCTATACATAAAACAGTGTTCAAAAACAATATCTATACCTCTGGCTTTTCTTATAAACAACTCTGATTGGACTATTTGATGACGCTTTCGTTTTCCTCTACCACCGTATTCAGGCCCCAAAAAATCAATCTCTATCGGCTGCTTATCTTTATACCCTGGAATTGAAATGTTTTTTTCAAAAGCATAAGGGATAGCTCTGCCTTCCTTGTCTAAAGAATGGGTATAATTTTGTTCTTCTATAAGTTTAAGTATTGACTTATATTCAACTTCAGAAATCTTCTTGGGATTAACAGCAATATCAATATCTAGAGAACCTGCATGAATGAAATCATCATCAGAAGATTTAAAACTCTCTATAATAAAGTAAGGCGCCCATCCACCTACCAAAATAAGTGATTTTCTATAAGCACCCAATATAGTCATTATCTCTAAGAGTATAGATCTTGACGCCTCTACGAGTCGCGTATCTAAATCGGTAATTAATCTCTTAACCATATTTCATCAAAACTTTATTTTTGATCTTCTTAAGAATTCAGCCTGTTCTCTACCTCGTGCAGGATAACTATAGAGATCAAGATATAATTGGATGTTACTTGCTATCTTAATGCCATTTACTTTTTGTGTCTTATAAAACACACCTTCATCATAGGGGATATACATAGAAATATTACTTCCTGATTCTACTGGCCGAAGATCAAGTAAACGCACCCATTTAGAAAGAGCCTCACTGTCAGCAATATACATCTGTAAACTGGATATACCTCTGATAAATGGGGCAACTAGAGAAGCGCCAGATAAAAGTGTTAAAGTATATTCTAAACTTTTATCTTTGCCAATTTGTAGAACTTTTTTAATTAACTTTTCAAGATTCTGTTCAAAGGAATAGTAAGCAAACATCTTGTTTTGTGTATAGGTATAATTTTGACACCATTCATCCAAAAGTTTACCTGGTTCAGTTAAAGAATAAAAGCCATGGTCTTTTTTAAGATACTCCTCATCTAAAAGCCAACGGCAAACATTAGAGGTCTGGCCAAGACTCACTTCTGCAATTTTTGATAATTCCAATATCTTCCAGTTTTTTTTAGGCTCTTCAAGTAACACCCTCAAAATACGGCTTGATACTGGTTTAAATATTGTTTTTAATTTTCTTTTACCAACAAAAGGATTCTTATCCACAATTCTCTCTATATAAACATTATTGAATTCTAAAAAACAATTACCCGCTAAATCTAGATAGCCCACGCCTTCTTTTTTAAGAATTGCCCTTGTTCTTTCTCCCAGAAAAGTAGTTATCAAAATAGGATAAACTTTATTTAAATTTGCGATATTTTCTTTAAATCGGGTGGATATTTCACGAGCCATACGTGGCTGTAAGAGTTCCTTGATTTCACAAAGCAAAAGCCATTCTTGCCGATTCTGTGTTTTTATCTTAAATGCTAAATCAAATCTCTGGCTAGAAATTTCCTTATCCAGTTCTATCTTACTAATCTTAAGTGAAAGCAATAAAGAAGATATGTCTTTTAAGATTTGCTGTCTTATCTCCTTAACTTTCATCCTATTAGCTTCTCCATTATATTAGCTTTCAACATTTGTTGAAAGCATACTATATAGTGAAAGATATGTCAAATGTGTGTGCTTTTTGGTAATTTTTTAGTTAAAAAACGGACGTTTTCTTTACTGATTGTTATTTTTTTTGGATTCAGTCACATAGCCATTTTTTACCAGGACAGAATCTTGGGTAAAATTGAATATTTAGGGTAAATCTGTCACAGAATTTCTCAAAAATAATCTCAAATCAATGCCAAAATTATGACAATACATCGCGCAGTTTTTTAAATCTCTCAAATATGTCCTGTCTTAAATCATCAATGTATTCATCGGGACCATTTTCTTTCTCAACCATGAGACACCCTTGGCTGGAAATCCTTTCAAAATATTTATTAAGATCTTTAGAAATGTCCCTAAGATATCCGTCTTTATGATATTGCGCTATTTCTTTCATGATCGCATCTATATCCGGAGCAAATCTTAAGATGAAATACATGTAATGCAGATCTTTTGCTTGCTTCTGTTCATTTTCTCTCTCAATAAAAGTTATCCCTTTGTGATAGAGAAAAGCTGATGGTTTAGGGCAATAAATTTTATAGGTCTTTGTAT
>Ga0208905_1001239_pt1 | contig 12916 bp, 14 predicted proteins | sample AntAceMetag02UKS_FD_184776 | JGI IMG/M metagenome (GOLD analysis project Ga0208905, IMG submission 184776) | Saline lake microbial communities from Ace Lake, Antarctica - Antarctic Ace Lake Metagenome 02UKS (SPAdes) (version 2) | ecosystem: Environmental > Aquatic > Non-marine Saline and...
ACAAATAGCAATGAATGCTCCACTTTTAATTAAAATTAATCAAGAAGATTTAGAAAAAATTAAGTTTGATGCTTTAAAAATTGCAGAGATAGAATTGAATTCTAATATTTTACCAATTTCTATTAAGAAACCTTTTCCAGCGAGAAAAGAAGAAGCACTTAAAAGAGTTAAAGAGAAAAAGATAAGTGACGAGCAAAAAGAAGAATTAGAAGCTAAAGAAGTTGAAGAGATTGCTAAAGAAGGAGAAATTATGCAATTAGCAAAACCAGATGATGAAGAAGATGAAGAAGTTTCTAGTGGCAATCGTGAAGAGTGATTAATTCTAGTATAATAATGTTTAAATACTTAAAATAGGGAGGAGAATCATGGGAAATGAATTAGAAAAAAATAAAAATCTTAATTGGAAACAATGGATTCCAATTTATGGAGTATATCAAGCAGGAAAGGATTATTTCGAAGGAAAACCCTCCAATGCTGAGTTTGCCCATCCGCTAAGATTCATTGCAAGTATAATGTATCATTCATCATCGGTTGCGATTTTATCTGGAATTATGAAAGGTTTAGAAAAATATTTATAGTTCTTATTAAAAGAACCAATCAAAAACCATATCTAATAATTCTCCAAACATTAAACAACAATTTTTTTAAACCCCTATTATCTTTCTTATTCATGGTTGTTATAAAAAGTGTGTCAGCCAAGTCAATATTAGATTCTCGTAAAGAAAAAACAATACATGTTACAATTAAAACAAATATTGGTAATTTTTCTTCTTCTGCTCCAAATGGTAAATCAAGAGGGAAATATGAAGCAAAGCCCTATAAAAATAGTTTAGAAGGAGATATTAAACTTTTAAAAGATTCTAAAGATTATTTCTCAGAAGAAATTCTTGAGAAGTTTGAAGATTTGAGGAGGATAGAAGATATTGTGGATAGGCATGTAGGAGCAAATACTTTGTTTGCCTTAGAGTCTGCTGTTTTAAAAGCAATTGCAAAGGAACAGAAGAAACAGGTTTGGCAATTAATAAATCCTAATGCTAAAAAACTTCCAAGGTTGGTTGGGAATTGTGTTGGTGGTGGAAAACATTCTGAAGGAAAATCAAAACCAGATTTTCAAGAATTCTTATTAATTCCAAGTACAAAGTCTGTTGAAAAAGCTTTTGAAATAAATAAAAAAGCAAAAGAAGAAGTTAAATTTCTTTTAAAAGAAAAAGATCCTAATTTTAAAGGAAAAGAAAATGATGAAAATGCCTGGGAGACTCCTTTAAATGAAAAAGAGATTTTGGAAATTTTAAAGAAGACAAAAATTCCTTTAGGTTTAGATGTTGCTGCTTCTAGCTTTTCTAAAAGAAAAAAATATATTTACAAAAATCCTCCTTTAGATAGAATAAGTGAAGAACAATTTGAATATTTATCTAATCTAATTAAAAATTTTGATTTATTTTATATTGAGGATGGATTTTCAGAAGAAGATTTTGAAAGTTTTGCTAAAATATTAAAGAAATTTCCTAAGAGTTTGATTGTAGGGGATGATTTAACTGTTACAAATGCTGAAAGATTAAAAAAAGCCATTGAGAGTAAAAGTATTAATGCATTAATTGTTAAACCAAATCAAACAGGTTCTTTATTAGATGTTAGCCAGGTTTGTAAGATTGCAAAAGAAAAAGGCATTAAAATTGTCTTTTCTCATAGAAGTGGAGAAACAGAAGAAGACATTCTTGCGGATTTAGCTTTTGGATTTGGCGCTGATTTTTTTAAATGTGGTATAACAGGAAGCGAGAGAATTTCAAAACTGAATAGATTAATTGAAATAGAGAAGGGGATGAAATAATTCTAAACCATTAGGAAGTTTTTTAAATCAATTTCTCTGTAAATTCACATGGCTGAAGAAAAAGTAGAAGAAAAACCTGTTGAGGAAATTCCAAGCTCGCCGAACGCAGTCGCTTCGCTTAAAGAAAAACCTGCAGAAGAAAAACTTCAAGGTGAAGAGCTTGAAAAAGCAGACGAAGTTAAAGCAAACGCATCTTTAGAAAAAGAAGCAGAGGCTAAAACAAGCGCATCTTTAGAAAAAGCTGCGGAAGCAGAATCTTTAGAAACAGAAAAACCTGTTGAGGAAAAACCTGAAAAATCAATAGAGCAAAGAAAGAAAGAACTTTTAGAAAAAGTTAAAAAACTTAAAGGAAAGGTTGAGAAACCAACCACAGAAGAGTTGAAAAAGCAAGTTAAGATTAAGAAAAGAACAGATATGCTTATTCCTTTAGAAGAATATGTTAAAGCAGGTATTTATCTTGGTACAAAAGTTGTAACTCCTGCAATGCGACCTTTTGTTTATAGAAGACGTGCAGATGGATTAGCTATTTTTAATACTGATTTAATTGATGAAAAGTTAAAAGAAGGAATTGAATATCTTTCTAAATTTGAAGCAAAAGATGTTATTTTAGCTTGTAAAAGACAAGCTGGTTGGAAAGCTGCTGAGAAATTTTCAGAGTTAACAGGTATTAGAGTTTTTACAAAAAAATATCCTGCAGGATTGCTAACAAATACTAATCTAGATGATTTTTTTGAAAATGAATTAACAATTGTGACTGATTCTTGGCTTGACAAAAATGCTTTAAATGATACAATTAATGTTCACAAGAAAGTTTTAATGGTATGTGATACAAATAATTTTGCAAAAGGTGCTGACCAGATTATAATTGGAAATAATAAAAGTCCAAAAAGTTTAGGAGTTATATTTTATTTATTGACAAGAGGATATTGTAAGGCTAAAAAGATTGACGCTGACATTCCTGATTTAGAATGGTGGACTGGCGAGGAAGAGGAATTTCAAAAAGGTGCTAGCAGAGGTGTTTAGGAGTTTTGGAAATGAATAATAAAAAATGGACTATCTTTTCTCTTGGAACAAATAATTGGCAAAGTAATGAGGAATTTGCCCCTGGTTCTGGAATTTTGCATGAAGGACATCATAGGGTATTTAATGAGTTGAAAGAAGTTGAATGTTATTCCATGTGGCCTTCAAAAATTCAAAGAAATAATCCTCTTAAAAAAGATATTCAAATTTTTCCATTGGAACACGATATTCCTATTTGTGAATCAGTTTCTCCAAATTCTAGTTACCGTTGGCATTCTATGTCTGATAAAGATTTTAGTAATTATTATTTTAGATTGTTAAATGATGTAGAAAAATTTATTGGGAAAGTTGAAAGTGAAAAACAAGATTTTAATTTGTTTATTGCACATCATGCCTTTGTTAATCCAGTTATAATGAATGAAATTAATGAACGGCGTTTTAGTTCCGGGAAAAAAAAAGTTCCTTTAGCTGTTTTTGCACATGGGACTGCCTTGAAAATGTATCAAAATGAATTAAATAATCTTTCTGATTTTAATTTGAGATATTTTCCTTGGATAAATAAAAAAGGGATTTTTGATTCTAAAAATAAAAAAATAAATTCTGCATTTGTAATTTCTGAATCCCAAAAAGAAGTTTTTTCAAATACTTTTAATGATTTTAATTCAAAAGACCTTGTTATTTCTGGAAATGGATTTAATGATCAATATTTTAGAGTTCCATCTCAAAGACCTTCTTTGGAAAAAGCCCTTGAAGGGATTGTTACAATGTCTGGAGAAAAAGTTCCTTCATATTTTGATAAAACAATTATTTTTACTGGAAAATTTGCTGATTGGAAACGTTTGGATACAGTATTATTAGCTGCTCAAGACTATGAAAGAGATTTGAAAGAGAAGAAAAATTTGGATGTTGCAACTTTAGTTGTTGGAACTGGTCCAGAAAAAGATAAAAAATTTTATTTTGGGATGGCAAAATTTCTTGGTCTTAAAAATACATTTTTTTTAGGTCCGCAAAATCAGGAAAAATTAGCCGAATTAAATGCAGTTGCAGATATCGGAGTTTATCCTTCTAAGGACGAACCATTTGGGTTGGTTCTCTTGGAATGCATGGCTTGTGGAACTCCTATTATTGGGGCTAATTCTGGAGGTCCTAAAGATTATGTAACAAATGATGTTGGTGAATTAATTTCTGAGAGCAATAATAAAAACATTTTAGCACAACGTCTTTCATATGTAGTTCAAAAAGCACTTGTTGAAGATTGGAAAAAGACAAAAGGCCCTACTGCTTCTGCTAAAGCCCATAATAATTTTAGTCTTAAAGCACAATGTGTGAATCTTTTAAAAGAAATTGAGTATCGTTTAAATGTCAAAATCTAAACTCTAAAAAACAACCAACTCTTCTTAAAACTTTTTAATATAAATCTTGTCGTGATGATCAAAATCCAGAAAAATAATAAGATTGTTTATTTTATCAAACTTAAAAATTAAAACTTTTTCACCAACCTGAACTCTTTTAATATCTTTTAAATCATATCTTAAATTTTTATAATGTTCAACATTCACAGAACTAATAATCTCTTTAATCTTTTTTATAATTCTTTCACGTGTTTGTTTATCTTTTTTAAAAAGTTTCTTCATAATTTTCTGGAGATTAGAGTGAATCTCATATTCATACATTTTATTCTCCAGTTAACTTTCTTAATTCTTCTATATTTTTAAAAGCAATTCCTCTTTCATTTTTAATTTTATTCAACTTTTGAACATATTCTGGGCTTAGCTCAGGTTCTAAAAAACTGTCAGCATAAATTCTAAGAATAAGTTCAATTGCTTGACTCTTGTTTTTCAAGCCGTGTTGAGCCTTAACAATATTCAAAATTCTGTCTTCTCTTTCATTTACATCAATTATACTTTGAACCATTTTATTATAAAATATAATGAATTATAATGTTTTTAAATTTTTTGGTGGACTGGTGAAAGGGATTAATTTCTAGTATAGTAATTTTTATAAATAGTTGATTTGTTGGTTTTTTATGGAAAAAACAACAATTGAAGAGAATAAGGTAAAATCTTTAGAATAAATTTCTAAAGGGATGCTTATTAAAATTAATCAAAAGAAAACAGAAGAAACAGGGAGAAAAGATTTAGGAGTAATAGTTAATATAGATAAAGTTGCAAAAAGGTTTATATTATATACTAAATATAAAAAATCTAAATGTGAAAGAGACCATGTATTAATGGTTAGATATGTTCTTTACGGGAGAACTTAAAAGAATTTGATTGCCGATATTTCCACAACACTGAAAAAGCTTTTAATTCCATGAATGAAGAAATAAAAAAAGCTGGAATTAATTAAATCTTAAAAAAACAACTTATTCCTTATTATAATAATTCTTATAAACAATTGATTAATAAATCTCTTATGGGAAAATCTAAAAGAACTATTGAATTAATAGCAAACGATAATAAGGAAGTAATAGAATTAAAAGAATTACTTTTAGTAAATGGATTAAATGTAAATCATATTTATAGTGGTTCTTCTAAACCTGTATTAATAGAAAATGGAAATTATTTTGTTGGAGTAGGTAATATTAGATTTCAATATTTATCTAAAAATTAAACCTTAAAAAACAACCAGCTCTTCTTAAAATAAATCACTAATGACTTTAAGAAATTCCTGAACATCAGGAATTAATTCTTCAACTAAAGAATGGAAAACTAATTCATTGTCAATTCTCCCGTATTCGTGAGCAATTATATTTCTCATTCCTTTTGCGTTCTTTAACTTTTCTTTAAGTTTGTTTGAAATAATTTTCTCATTATTTAATATATCAAAAACTTCTTTTTCATATTCAGGTTGTTTTAAGCTCTTTGATTTTATAATCATAAAAGATAAATCAATTACAGCCTTGATTATTTTCTCAAAATATCTTTCTCCAATTGCTCTTAATTTATAATCTGTTTTATATTCTTCGAAATTCTTAGGGAGAGAGTTTTCCAGTTCCTCTAAAAATTCTTCTATCTCATTTGTTTTGTCTTTAACTCTATCATTCATTCTTATATAATACTTTGTGGTTATTTAAAATTGATTTCTTTACTTTCTTAGGAAGGAAATTAAAAACCTGTATATCTACTTTCGCTGGAAGATTTCCCATGATTTTTCTCCTAAAATAAAATGCTTGTTTTTTTGTAATGTCTTTAAATTCAACTGCAATATCAATATCAGATTTTACTGTTAATTTACTTTCAACAACAGAACCAAAAAGAATTATTTTTTTTATTTTATCTTTTAATTCATGTTCTAAAATAACTTCTTTTGATTCTTGGATTATTATGTTTATTGAATGCGCTTTTTTTAAATTAAATTCATCTTCAAATTTTGAAATTTCTTTTATGAATTGAAGTTTTTTTCTAATATCTCTAGACAAACGATTCCTTTCTGATTGTGTTAAATTAATTCCATTAACTTGCTTTTCGATTATTTTCAACTCTCGCTGTCCAAAAATTTTTCTTGATTCAGGTGTTTTTTTTAAAAAGTGTATTAAATCCATTATAACCTCTATATGGGTTATAATAACCTAAATAATGGTTATTTATAAACTTTTCTAAACCTTAAAAAACAACCAACTATTTTTAGCATATTTTGTTTCGTTCGGCTTTTTAGACGGACGAGTTCTGGACTTGTTCAGAAGCTTTATTAAAACAAAAGTTCCTTTCATCTTTTTTCCTTTAAGTTTAAATTCAATTTTGCCCCTTAATTCAAATTTTTGGGGTACACCGAGCGGTGCTGTGTTTTCAATTAATTCAAAATCTCCATTGTCCCAAATTTCTACTTTTCCTGCTCCATAATTTCCTTCGGGTATTGTTCCTTCAAAAGTTGCATAATCAAGAGGATGGTCTTCAACTGCAATTGCTAAACGTTTTACACCTTTTGTCGTCGGTGGTTCTTTTGGAACTGCCCATGACTTGAGAACCCCATCAATCTCTAATCTTAAATCCCAGTGCAAATGACTCGCTTCATGACGATGAATTACAAATATAGATTTTTTATTTTGACGGGTGGTGGTTGGGGTTGTGGTGGACTTTGGTTCACCTGATTTTTTGAGGTTTCTTTTTTGTTTGTATTTTGTTAATGTCATAATTAAATAATGTAACAAGAATATATAAAACCGTCGCTGAGAATTAATTTTTCTGACGAAAGGTTTATAAACGAATTTTATCTTGGTGTAATGTAAACTAAGATGAGTGCTTTAATAAAAAACATTTATGTACAAAGTTAAGGTATGAAGTATGTAAAGCAGTTACTTAGTTGTTAATTCTCAATTATATATGCTAAAGCCAATAGTTAGGAGTCGTGTGAAGTGTTCTTGACATTTTATCGTCGAGAGTGCGGGATGGAATTATTTTCATTTAAAATTAAATAGTTATGATATCTTTAAATCCAGTTGATCCTGCTGGCGGCTGCGGCTCTCTGGTTTGCAGTTAGACATGCAAGTTTTTTTCTTTGATTCTTGTAATTAAGGAGAAGGCAGACTGCTCAGTAACACGTAACTAACCTACCCTTAAGTCAGGGATAAGCTCGGGAAACTGAGTCTAATACCTGATAGGAGATATGCCCTGGAACGACTTATCTCTCAAATTCGTGCTTAAGGATGGGGTTGCGGTGGATTAGGTTGTTGGCGGGGTAATAGCCCACCAAGCCTGTGATCCATAAGGGCTCTTAGCGGAGAGGCCCTGAGAGGGAATCTGAGACACTATTCCCAGCCCTACGGGGTGCAGCAGTTAGGAATAATCTACAATGCGCGCAAGCGTGATAGTTTGAGCCAGAGTGTTTTCCAATTTGGAAAGCTTTTGTGAAATGTAAAAAGTTTTACGAATAAGGACTGGGTAAGACTAGTGCCAGCCGCCGCGGTAATACTAGCGGTCCAAGTCGCAGCCATTTTTATTGGGTCTAAAACATCCGTAGCTTGCTTGATAAGTTTCTTGTGAAATTTGATGTCTTAAACATTGAGCGTGCAAGAAGTACTATCAAGCTAGAGACTGGTAGACGTAAGAAGTATGTTCGAAGTAATGGTAAAATATGTTAATCTCGGACAGACTAACAATAGCGAAGGCATCTTACGAGGACAGTTCTGACAGTAAGGGATGAAAGCTAGGGGCGCAAAACGGATTAGATACCCGTGTAGTCCTAGCTGTAAACACTGCACACTAAACATTAGTACCTCCTCGAGAGGTATTAGTGCTGTAGGGAAGCCGAAGAGTGTGCTACCTGGGAAGTATAGTCGCAAGGCCGAAACTTAAAGGAATTGGCGGGGAGACACTACAACGGGTGACGCGTGCGGTTCAATTAGATTCTACACCGTGAACCTCACCAGGAGCGACAGCAGGATGAAGGTCAGTCTAAAGGGCTTACCTGACACGCTGAGAGGAGCTGCATGGCCGACGTCAGCCTGTGCCGTGAGGTGACCTGTTAAATCAGGTAACAGGCAAGACCCACATGTATATTTACTACGTGTACAATATACAGATTGCCTTGGTAACAAGGATGAAAGTGTGGGCTACGTTAGGTGAGTACAGCCCGAATCCCCTGGGCAACACGCGCGCGTCAATGGTGGATACAACGAGATGCAACTCTGAAAGGAGAAGCTAATCTCTTAAAGTCCATCTTAGTTCAGATTGAGGTTTGTAACTCAGCCTCATGACGCTGGAATCCGTAGTAATCGTTTGTTATCAACGAACGGTGAATACGTCACTGTCTCTTGCACACACTGCCCGTCAAACCAACCGAGTTTATTTATGGTGAAACTTTTCGAAGGAAAACTTTGGGTAGACAAGGTAGGTTAAGTCGTCACAAGGTAACTGTAGGGGAACCTGCAGTTGGATCACCTCCTATAAATATTATTATAATATTCTTGAGAAAACAACAGAACTATTTTACATACTACTCATCAGAAAACATTAAAAAGCAAAACAAATTAAGATTATCATTGGGCCTGTTGTCCAATGGCTAAGATACTTCCCTTGCACGGAACTGAAAACTCACGTTTTCGTGAAGTCCTTTGATTCCAAAGAACGGAAGAGACCCGTGTTCGACTCACGGCAGGTCCATTGTTAAGTCGAACTTGTTCGACTCACTACTCAAGGCCTCGCTCAAAATCAAGGGCTATACAAAAGTTTCGTGAAACCTTTCGAGGTCCATGATGAAATGTTTTCTATGAGGTTTACAAATTAAAGTTAAATAAATTAAAATGAAAATAATAGAAGATGACCCCGGGAATGAAAATTGGGCTATTAGAAATAATGCTCAATGGAAAGAAAAGGATATTAAAATTTCAAGAGAAAGAAAATCATTGGGAATATACCCGAGGTAAAATAAAAATAATTAAAAATTGTGAGCCAGAAAAAATTGCTGGCTTATTAGTACACGAATATGGAAAGAAAGGAATTGAAATAAATCCAAAAATAACCTATATCACAAATCATACTCAAAATGAGAAAATGGTTCCAGAAGAAATTTTGGAATCGGTTTGAGAACTAACGAAGGAGACCTTATGGTTTCCTGCCGCACTACTTTCCCTTAAGGGATTGATGAGCGGTGTTTATGTTCAATGAAATAAGCAAACAGAAATCCCACTCAGAAAATTTTATATTTTCTGGGTCGCGAAATCTTATTAGAGATTTCGCTGACTTTATAGTCTGGACTACTAATAATATATACTGTTAGATGGATAGCTTGGTTTTGGTTTTGATGAAGGACGTGGCAAGCTGCGATATGCTTGGGGGAGTTGCACGCAAACTTTGATCCCAAGATTTCCGAATGCACAGAAATGTGGAACTACGCCGGGAATTGAAACATCTTAGTACCGGTAGGAAAAGAAAATACTAATTATTCCCTTATTAGCAGCGAGCGAAAAGGGAACAGGGCAAGCTGAATCTGCTTTTTGAAAAGAAGTTAGAGATGTGGTTAGGAAAGTCTAAGGAATCGAGAAAAAGTCGCCTGGAAAGGTGCACCTCAGAGGGTGATAGTCCCGTATTCTAAGATTCTATGATGGAACTTTAAAAGAGTAGGGCTTCCTGGATTGGAGGTCTGAATATGGCTGGATTAACAGCCAACCCTAAATAAAACCAAAGTCCGATAGTGAACTAGTACCGCGAGGGAAAGCTGAAAAGTACTCTTAACAGAGGGTTAAAAGACTTGAAATCTAGCAGTTACAGTTTGTTACTGGCCTTACTCTGCTTCGGCAGAAAAGGTTTGTAACGTACGTTTTGAAGAACGGGCCAGGGAGTTATTCTATATGGCGAGGCTAATCAACTTTGTTGAGTAACCGAAGCGAGAGCAAGTCTGAAAAGGCGTTAGTCATATGGATTAGACCTGAAGCCAGATGATCTATTCATGGACAAGCTGAAGTCTTTCGAAAGAGAGATGGAGGGCTGAACCGTTGTTATGGACATGTACTCGAATGATCTGTGAATAGGGGTGAAAAGCTTATCTAATCTGGCGATGGCTGGTTCCTGCTGAAATATGCCTTCGTATAGTCCTATCTAGCTTGTTAACGGCGTAAAGCACGGATAAATTTTGCAGGAGCTAATGCTTACGGAAATTTTTCCAACTCAGAATCTGTTAACTGCTTAGGATAGGAAACAGGGTCAGTATGTAAGATACTGTTCCGAGAGGGGAACAACCCAGACCAAAGTTAAGGTCCCTAAATTTATGCTAAGTGTATCGAAAGGTGTATTGAACCTGAGACACTGGGGATGTAAGCTTAGAAGCAGCTATCATTTAAAGAAAGCGTAACAGCTCACCTATTGAGGTTCAGTGCCCTGAAAATGGACGGGGCTAAGCATAATACCGATACTTTGGAGGCATCCGGATTTAAAAGTTGTGTTGGGAGATGTTGATAATTTATTATCACAATAAAGTTTAAATACTAATAATAGTGAGGAGGATTATGGATTACAAAATTAAATTTAAAAGACTTGAAAGAGGAAAAGAGCTTGAAGAGAATTACGTTCCTCTTGGAAATGGTTTACAATATCAAGCGGAAGAAAATGCTTCTGGAGAAGTTCTTCTTAGCATAGGAGTTCTTTTAGGTAAAATTACTTCGGGGCCTGTACAAGAAGCAATTGTCCCAAAAGGAAAAACATTAGAAGTTACCTTTAAAGAAGAATAATTAATCACAAATCATATTCAATAATTCTTCCAACACAACATAGGATGTTCTAGTAAGCAGGCGTGGTTTCTGCGCAGAAGTTTTTTCGAGAGAAAGGATGGAGCGGTAACCAATGAGAATCCTGGTAATAGTAGGATGTGATTTTCCTGAGAACGGAAAATGTCGAAAGAGCAAGGTTTCCTCGGCAATGTATGTCAACCGAGGGTTAGTCAGTACCTAAGTCGTATCTTAACTGAGTACGACGATGGACATCAGGTTAATATTCCTGAACTGATTGAACTTTATATAGTATGAATTGCTTTCGGATAGGCAAGCACTTTAGAGAGTGTTTTGATAAAGAAATTTATTTAGGGTAATCCAAAGATGTGAATGAATTTATTGAACAAAATTGCTGATTCCAAGAGCCAGTGAAAAGATTATACTCTTAGTTTAATTAGCTGTACCCATAACCGACACTGGTGCTCAGGCTTAGTAGGCCAAGACATGTAAGGTAAAACCAACTAAGGGAATTCGGCAAATTAGTCCTGTAGCTTCGGCTTAAGGGATGTCTATTTTTGTGTTTTTAGTAATATTTATGCATTAATAGATCTCAGTAACAAGGATGGCTCGACTGTTTACCAAAAACGTAGCCAAGTGCTAATCTGAAAAGACGTGTATACTTGGTGAGACCTGCCCAGTGGTGGTGTCTAAAACTCCTTTTCAAGGGAGCTAAGGTCCATCAAACGGCGGGGGTAACTATGACCCTCTTAAGGTTTCAATTACGAGGCTTTACGGTTTTCTTGTTTTTATAGACGAGAAAAACGCTCCAAGGAAATAGTTAAGATAAACAGTTAAAAAAGTACAGGAATAAACTAATGGAGAAAATTTGGCTATATGCTGGAATATCTCGTTAGGTCTTTAGTAGGATATTATTAGAGTAATTTAATAACGACCCCTAAAAATCTAAAGAATAGAGACAATCAGCAGGGAAGACTTACTCATTAAATGAGAAGAACCCTCAGAGACTACACGCCAAAAATAATTATTAATTATTAAGATATAGTCCGATCTTTATAGCGATATAAAGAGACTAGCAGAAATGTCTAGTCCTTTTGGTAAATTTAATTTTATCAATAGTAACAATAATGAGCGTAATACCTTGTCGTATGAATTGCGACTTGCATGAATGGTTTAACGAAGTTGTCGCTGTCCCTAGTTGGGGCCTTCTGAAAATATCTTCCGGTGCAAAGACCGGAGACGCCTAGTGGGAAGCGAAGACCTTGTGGAACTTTACTGCAACTTGTTGTTGTAATCTTATGTGAAATGCACAGTATAGGTAGGAGCGTCGAAGTCATGATTTTGGTCATGATGGAGCGACAATGTAATACTACCCACTTTTCATAGGATTACTTATTCTTTTAGAAGACAGCAGCAGGCGGGCAGTTTGACTGGGGCGGTGCCCAGCCGAAAAGATATCGGTTGGACCCAAAGACAAGCTCATCCAGCTTGGAAATCTGGAGTTGAGTGCGAGGGCAAAAGCTTGTCTGACTGTATTTTGAATAGCAAGAAATGCAGGTACGAAAGTAGGGCCTAGTGAACCCACGTGCTTTTTTAATAGAAGCCGTGTCTGATAGAAAAGTTACCCCAAGGATAACAGGCTTGTCGCCCCCGATAGTCCGAATTGACGGGGCGGTTTGGTACATCGCTGTCGGCTCTTCCTATCCTGCGCGTGCAGAAGCGTGCAAGGGTGCCGGAGTTCACGTATTAAAAGGGATCGTTAGCTGGGTTAAGAACGTCGCGAGACAGTTTGTATGATATCTACTAGGTGTGTTGTTGTCTGAGTGGAACAAACCCATAGTACGAGAGGAACTGGGTCTGGATGCCTCTGGTGAGCAGTTGTCATATGGCAGGCTGCATAGCTACGC
>Ga0208905_1001242_pt1 | contig 12901 bp, 17 predicted proteins | sample AntAceMetag02UKS_FD_184776 | JGI IMG/M metagenome (GOLD analysis project Ga0208905, IMG submission 184776) | Saline lake microbial communities from Ace Lake, Antarctica - Antarctic Ace Lake Metagenome 02UKS (SPAdes) (version 2) | ecosystem: Environmental > Aquatic > Non-marine Saline and...
ATTACGCGGTTAAAACTGAGAAGGGATATCCGCCCCTGTCTGGTCTGAGCTGGTGAATTGGGTTCGGTACTGCCCATCCAAGGCGCATGACAAACCGCATTGCTACGCTGTCTTGCTGCATCAGGTTGATTACTACCTTTCCATCATCGTCGGTTATTACCCCTTCGGTGAAAATCTTGAAAGATATATCCTCTCTGATAGCGTATTTTGCTTCGCTCATTGCTCCACAAATTGCTCTGGCATACGTGGTGTTAAAACTGTTGTTTTTTACATAGGTTGCTTTCAGCCCCCACACGGTATCGGGTGTTCCTGCTACAAGGCTCTGGTTGAAAATGGGGTTGTTATTATCATCCCGCAAATTTCTCAAGTCTGCCTTAACTGACGGCGCACACATAAACCCGGATGGGTCATACGCTTGCTCTTCTAATGTTCCCATAAGTTCTGAAAAGTCGGCTGCAAGGTCAACACCGGCGCCCTCTGCAATTACCTGTCCACGATTTATAGCGGTTGGTACTATACCGGTAGGCCATGTGGTCGGTCGTCTATGTCCCCAGATCATAGCTTCGTCGATACGTTTTGCAAAAGCCTCAGTGATTCGCGGTCGCATTTCAGCCCACATATCATATTTTGAATCGTTCAAAACTGCTTCCGGTACCGGGAGAATTATTGCGATTGGTTCGGCAACAATAAACACGTTTTCCCATGCGAATTGATGGGTTTTTTTGAGTCCGGGAAAATCTTCATCCGGTACAGAACCGGGATCTCCTGATCCATACGGCGAACCCATAAGAGCCAAAATCCTGGCATCATCAATTTGCTGATCTGCTCCAACGGTCAAATCGTCGGTTTCAACATCTCCGGTGAAGTCTGCACTTCCTAAAGTCCCCAGAACCGGCATTTTTTGAGTTTTGCTACTCATGTTCGGTAATCTTGCCAATTGTGCGAGAGCTGCTGATTTCTCAGTAATCCCCGAAGCTATTCCGGCTGAAATTGTCTGTGGGATCAACGGCCATGCGTCATATTCGGTTGTCCCTTTTATATCGGTGCCATATCCACCGTTTGCTATTACACTCATTATTTTCTCCCCGCGCCTCTAATGAGCGCGTTCATATCTACTTCACCGCCTGGGATGCTTCCTCCAGTAGGAGTCTTACCCTTAAGGCGTTTTGTGACCTCGGCATCAATTTCTTTCTGCCATGCTTTTTGAAAAGTGCCAACATTTACCAATGTTTCTGCTTCGGTTTTACCGATCAACATTTCTGCAAAGCTGACGGGTAAAGATTCAGCATCCAATTTATTAATTGCCGTTATCTGGATATCCCGCCGGTTGAGCTTGTTTTCTCGGTCGTCCAATTGACTGACTCGTTGCTTCTCAAGTTCTTTTTCCCGTTCGGTAACTGACATAAGAGCAAGCCTTTTTGCCTCTGCTCTCTCAGTTACTAATAATGCTGCATGATCTGCTTCCCATTTAACTTTACTGGTTGCCAACGCTTGATTTACCCGTTTATCGCTTTCGCTCAATAGCCTGGCTTCAAGTTCGGCTGGTGTCATTGTAATACTTTCTGCTGGTTTTGGTTCTGGTTCCCCCGATTTCACTATAGGTAGTGTTCCCGGAATTACTGCTGCTGGTTCTCCTGGCATTTTAACCTTCCTTCAATTTTTTTAACATCTTCCGGAACATTAACATCCGGAGTGTCATTAATCACTACCATTTTTATTGGTAGTCCAATGTGCATAAATCGCGTAATTTCTATAGCCTCATTTTCTGTTCTTTCTGCCTGCCCGAAGAGTCTTAAATCCTCTCCATTCAAAGCATAAATTCCACGCTGCCGGTAAACTATACGACTTATTCCTGTTAAATTATCTCCGTCCAGAATGCATTTTACATCGTTGATGTTGTTGTCCATCCTGCTAACGGTTCCAATTATATAATTATTATCCTCTTTTTTTGCAATGTCAATAGCTAATAGATCAACTTCCTCGATTAGCGGTTCATCCCCTTGAACGTTTATATATACATCTGCAGGTATTTTTCCCGCAACTTCTACCAGGCGATCCGTTCCGGTCCTGCAGTCCGTTTGTGTGAGAAAGGCGCTGTAGCCTGCAGCAACAACACAATCATAGATTGCCTGGTCGGGAGTTGCTACAATTTTATCGAACGATGGGAGCTGATCGCAAACCCGGAGAATCATTTCTCTGCCTGCTATTTTTACCAAGGGTTTCCCTGGAAACCGGTGGCTTGCCATCCGTGCTGGAATTATAACTAATGTCGTCATTTTCTCCTACCTTTTTCTTTCAGGATCCTGGCCATTGATACCGGGTCAAATTTAGCGGCCAAGTATTTCTGTGTCAAATGGCTTACTCTCTCATCCCGTTTTCGGTGCCTGGTTTTATCCAACGGGTGCCAAAGATGATAACACGCTACATCCATTCGGTGAATCTCTTTGTTGTTCATCGTAACCAGCGACCATAAAAAGGCGGAATCCTCGGATCCCCATCCGGTGTATCTCTCATCATATCCGCCGCTTTTCCTCCAGGCTGCCTTTGTGAGAAGGTGCATTCCGTTCGGTTTCAATCCAATCCGTACCCGCTTCTTTTGTTGCTCAAACCGGATCTTTGGCATTTGCCAACCAACCGGAGCTTTCAAGATCATTTCGGTGGTTTGTCGGTTGAGGTAATATATCACGGAAAAAGGAAGAACAGCACAATGATTTTTGAGCTGTTCAATTCCTTTTAGGATCGCATTTTTTATGAACACAACGTCAATATCTGTAATTAAAACGATGTCATTCTTTGCTTTCTCCACCCCACGATTGATATATTTTGATTTACAGAAGGTATCCCATCCCGGCTTTTTGCTGGGATCCTTGGATATGATGATTTCAGCGGTGGGAAACATAGCTTTGTATCGTGCTGCAGTCCAGGCGCATTGCTTGTCGCGAATCCCGCCGTCGGGCTTATATGCCATTATAATACTTAAATTCATTGGTTCCTCCAGGCAAATAGTAGCCCTTCTCTATCGTGTACGGGAGCCGGTAACCAGAATTGTTCCCGGGTCGCTTTGGCGATGTTGCTTGAATGAGTAAATGCCAGTTTAACCGGTTCCCTGGTATCTCTCCCGCTGCCGATACAAAGGATCTTCCCTTCGTGGTTCCGGTCCACGTGCTCTACCTCTGCTCCAGGGTTTAGGAATTCCAGGATCGGGATTACTAACTCATCGCCGAAATTGGTAAACTTTGAATTCTTAAAATAATGAGTATACAGATTCATATTATTTCAACCTCCAGGATAGCCCCGATTTCCTTCTGGATCTTCCGGATCATGATGATAACATCATAACTCGAAGCGCCGCCAAGATTGATGATAAATCCGGGAGAGACAAACTTGATTCTATTGATCGCAAATCCAAAATAGTTTTTTATCTTTTTGTCTGGCTTGAAAATTGAACCTGCGCTGGGATATTCGAGCGGCTGTCGGATAGCTCTGAGTTCGTGGTTCTTTTTCATGGTGGCCGCGATAGCTTCCGGATCCGCTTTTTCCAATTCAAACTCTGCCTCAGTTATGAAACATTTCATGGTCTGGAATATGCTCTTTCTAAAAGCAAATTTACATTCCTCTTTGTAATAATGGGAAGTCTCAAAATCTGTATTTTCATAGCTGATAGCGGTTACTGATGAAAGAACCGATCCGATGCTGTGAATGAAACCAGCGTTCATGTATACGCCACCGCCGACGGTTCCAGGGATCCCTTCCAAAAATTCCAATCCGGTTAGTTCGTTTTTGAGTGCGAACCGGGAGAGCTCTGGCATGGTAACACCTGAGCCCGCAATGATCCGGTTCCCTTCTACCCGGATTTGTTTGATCTCGTTTTTCAGCACAACGCCTTTTATACCCTGGTCGCGAGCGATTATATTGGAGCCTGCTCCAAGAATGAATATCCTTCGATAGTACCATTTTAACAACTCCTGCAGATCTTCTTTTGCTTCAACAACTATAACCCTGGCCATCCCTCCGGTTTGCATAGTTGTATAATTTTTCATTAAAACATGGCCTAAATCTCTGATATTGGTTCACCTTGTAATATTTTGGATAAGGTTTCATCAGGCTTAAGCCGGATGTCCCTGGTTACTAACTTTCGCAAATAATCAACCTGACTCTCGGTTTCGTGCCAGTTCCCGTTCACGCTGCCTGCTTCCTCTCCTGGCCGGAAGTCCCCATATCCCGCATATACTCCGGAGCGGTAGAAATCAAAGCCGCAAATGTGCAGCTCCTTGAGTGGGCTGGTTAGCAAATGAGAGATTGCAACGACTCCGGTGTTCGGGCTACGTCTGACTGCCTGCCGAATTTTGGTGTAAAACTTAGCCCGAATACAAACCCAAGGAAACGCGCCGTTAAGCCGTGGTCCCATCTCCCGGATCCTCCGGGAAATAATATCATGCCGGGAAACTAACCATTTGAGCCCGGAACGTTTCCAGAGTGCAATTTCCTCTTTCCCGATCAACTTCTTTTCTGAGCTCTTCAAATTTCTCCTGGATAGAATGTGATAGAGTATGTCGGTTCTATCTCCATAGTCTTCCGGGTGTTCAATAGGAATTGCATGATTAACCCTTACGATAAAATCAAAGCTGTTTATGAACTTCCCGTTTTGGGATCCTAACATATACGCTGCAGGTCCAACAATAATAACCTTCTTTCCGGAGAGAGCTTTCAGGAACTCAGATTCAGCATATCGGCCAAAATCATAGGTCACCTTTTGCGAGGGTCGCTGGTCTTTTGGTGGTCGCCTCCAAACTGGCCGCTTCCCAATAGTAACAAGTTTATTTGGCATTCAACGCCTCCAATATTTTCACCTGCTCCATCAGCCTGGAAAATTCTCCAAAGTTCAAACTCTGCTGCCCGTCGGTCATTGCCTTTGATGGGGTGTCGTGTACTTCTATCATAATCCCGTCGGCTCCTGCTGCTACGGCTGCCAGGGTAACCGGAATCACTAATTCAACTCTTCCGGTTCCGTGCGAGGGATCCGCAATGATTGGGAGCTGACAAAGATCGTGAACTGCAGGAATGCAGCTCACGTCGAACGTGTATCTTGTATATGTTTCAAATGTCCTAATTCCACGCTCGCAAAGCATAACATTCGGATTCCCCTCGGAAATGATAAAATCGGCCGACATGATTAATTCCTCAATCGTGGTAGCCATACCACGTTTGAGTATTACCGGCTTATCCTGCCTCCCAAACTCCCGGAGCAATTCGGAATCCTGGCAATTCCTCGCGCCGATCTGGAACACGTCGGCAACATCATAGAGCAATTCTATTTGTTTACAATTCATCGCCTCAACCACAAAAGGAAGCCCGGTAACCCGTTTGGCCTCCCGTGCCAATGGTATAGCTAATTCGTGTAGCCCGCTCCAGCGGAAAGGAGAAGATCTTGGTTTAAATATCCCACCTCTCAAATGTGTCGCGCCGTACTTTTTAACCACCTTTGCAATCTCAATAAAGTTTTCACCTTCTATCGCGCAAGGTCCCGCAATTATCATCATAGCTTTGACTCCTTTTCCCATTCCAGGAAGCTGGTTTGTGGTATCCCGGTTTCAATATCCTCCGGGATCTCTACTAATTCCTCGCGTAACCTGCAGCGGCAATTTATTACCTCTGCAGCTGCCAGGTTCGACGCCATTGGTCCCGTTACCCATTGGCCGTTTACATACTTGAACATTAATGTTCCCTTATGCTGTTTCGCTTTGTTATTGTTCATGATTAGATGGTTTTGGCGTGTCCGGGAAGGCTGGTCGTAAGCATCCCAAAATAGGTCGGTGATTACTCCCAATGATACAGATTGGTCATATACTCCCCGCTGGGCTGATAAGGCTGACCGCTGTCCCTCTGTCCTGGCAACCCGGAAAGCATCATAGGCCGTTGTTCCGTATACTTTGGAAATGCCTTTTGCCATTTCATTATAACCCTGTCCCTGCAGGAATCCTTGGGTTAATGATCGGTGGATCCTATCCCGCTGCTTTGTCGTTAGTGCATCCCTGGCAATCTTATCCAATGGATTATTTACTATATCCTCAACTGCTGCTGTAGGAATCAGCGACCATGAAAGCCGGATCCCGTATTTATTATCGAACTGGTAGGCAAAGTCTTTAAACATTGTATCCAGGGTTTCCCGTGGGAGCCTCCGCAATGAGGAAACGACGCCGATATTTTTGCTCGTAAAGTATCCCATCATTGATTTTTCTAAGGCTGTTAATCGACCGTATTTTGCCATTTCCGCATAGGTAAGAACTCCCTCAACAGCATACTTTTCATAAACAAGCGCAAGCCTGGCGCGGGTTTGATTTAGTGCAATCCTGTACTGGCTCGCGATATATTTCTCCTGCGCTGTCATTTCCTGCGTTAATTTACGGTAGTTCATTAGGCGTTCCCTTATCCAAATCTACTTCTCCTCGGGCGATAAGGCGTTTGTCCAGTTCCTCCCGCTCTTTGTCCAGGCGAATAATTTCATCTGCTGGGCTTTCAATAAATGGCAACTGAGCAAGGAACGTTTCCTCTGATATTTTCCCATAAGTCTTAATTAGCATTTCAACTATTTCCGCTACATTTTGGGGAATGCTCCGGGTGAACTTAATTTGGATCTCGCGATAATCATATTCTTTCCCTTTGATTTTCAGGATCTTATTTATAAGCATCATTCTACGCTGCAGCGCGAGTTTAAATTGGCGCTCTTTTGTTGCTGCAGTCCATTCCATTCCGAGCAGTTTGTAGGAGAGAGCAATCCCGGAGAGGTTCCCGGCAAATGATTCATCGGTTAGATTTGGGGTTTTGCTAAATCTATGTAGATCTTCCTGGATCCTCTTTTTATAATTCTCGGTCGCGGTGTCCTGGATCTCTTTGATTACCCATTCGATTGAACCGGCTGCCTCTCCATTGGTCTGGAGTACCCGCTTTTCTTTCAGCTCTTTTATGTCCTTTCCGCCAAGATCCATGTTGTGTAGATGTAGGTAAGCATCAGTAAAATACTCAAAATCATTCGCGGTGTCGGATTGTGCCTTATCGTATTCATCAATCAATGTTTTGACTTTATCAAAATCTCCCTGGAGCTCTTCATTGTTTAGGAATTCAACGGCGGGAATGTCCCCGAATGGATTTATATTACGTTCAACAAAAATCAGGCTGGATAGTGCTGAATCCGAGAGGAAGAGCGTTACTAATGTTTTTTCGTAAAGCTCAATATAAACCTTATCTTCTCCGGAAGTGTAGAGCCGGATAGCGAGCCATGGTTCCGGGGTAATTTTGGTATTGTAAACAAGTATCATATTACCTGTTGGGATCCTGTGGAACCTCACCTGCGAATCCTCATCAAGATATAGCAGCTCATAGCCAACACCACAAATAGAGCAATCCTTTTCGATCTGGAAATTCTCATTCTGTTCGTCGTTGTTATCAAAAACGTCCTGCAATACTTTCATATATGCCTCATTTTTCGAGGTATAAGAAACCGGCTGCCCCATGAAATAACCAACATTTACATCGACGATATAAGCAGCATTTGCATTCACCAATTTATTATTCGGTTTGGTGCTGTCTGTCATTGTCCGATCAAGGATGTCCTGCAGCCCGTAATAATACTTCTCATTTTTGACGTGGGTTACTCTCCCCGCGAGCAGCTCTTTCAATACCGTCGTGGTTAATACCGTTCCTTCCTTTAGTGTAATCATAATATATTCTCCTATAGGCCGATCAGCCGTTTGTCGCCAACCCTTGCTTTCATCTTATTCAGCGGTTCAAGTGCATATCGTAAAGCGTCCATCCAATGATCGTTCTTTTTTTCTGGAACCGGCAATATCTCATTGGTAAGCACGTTTCGCTTAAACTTATAACTTTTCAATTCATCAATGGTATTCACACATCGAGGATGAACAATAACCTCTCTAAATCCTCGTATTTTTGTAATACCATCCTCAACCGATCCAGGTCCTTTCTTGGCCGATCTCATCCTTGGATAGCCATGATTATAACAGTAAGAAACCAGCTCCGGCCTTGCATTATCTGCTCGCGACTTCCACATTCTGAGCGTTGGAATTTTGGTAAAAAGCTCCGGCAAATCGTTGATTTCAATGCCGACTCCCCCGCATTCCATGTCGATGAATAAACACTGATCTTTTACATAACATCTGATACCTGCCGTTGGATCCGTTGCAAAGCCCCAATCTATCCCGTGGAAGAACTCAGCATCCTTTGGCGTTTCAAAATCGTCCTCCCGCCATTTCCCATGATATATACAGCTTTCAGAGAATGAGCGGGTTTTTCCCTCCCAAACCCACGTATATTTTTCATAATCTGTTTCTTTGCAATACTCCATTTCTGCCCGGAGAACTTCGGGAAATTCCGGATTATCCCGGTAATTCTGGAACATAACCAACGCATCAGGCCGCGGGTTATTCACCAGCATATTGTATATTGGATCGTCCTCTTGATCGGTATTAAAATCAATCCAAATCTCGCTATGCTCCTGCCGGATGGTAGGAATCAGTTTGTCCCATGAATCCTGGGGAACCTTGTCGGCCTCCGCTACCCAACAATGATCGATCTTTTCCATAGATTTTATTGAATCTATGTTTCGTTTCAGTCCCTTGAATATGAATGTCCCACCCGTGGGTGAAACGATCTCATGCTCTTTTACCTTAAATCCTCGCAGCTCCAGTAAATCAATTTGGGAGTCTAGGACAAAATAAACAGATTCAGCAATCGAATTTTGGAACTCCCTGGTACAAAGTATTCGGAACTTTTCTTCCATTGATTTAAGCAATAGCAGCCTGGCATATTGCCAGGTTACTCCCTTCCCTCTGCCTCCGTAAACACATTTATAACGCCAATGCTCGGTTGCGAACGGTTTATATTGCTTTAGCAGCTTAACCACTCCCATGTATTATTCCCACTCGATAGTAATCTTGCTTGGACCTTTGCCCTCGGATCCTCCAGGGATTGAATGTTCGTGCTTATCACTCCAGCCCATTTGTTTCAGGGAGAAGATCGACATTGATGCATTAAGGTTTCCTGAGAGTGCGCCGACCTCGAGCCTGAACTCTTTTTTTGCGAGCATCCTTTTAACAGCGTCCAAAAACTCAGGGCAATCGTCATGTTGGTAAAAGAATTGTCGATGATGTCCGAGGTTAAAAGCACACTCTGCGAGGATAGGAATTGCTGAACTGTCTGTGTATTCATTTATGAGTATTGCGACCTCTTTGAGATATTTTTTAGTGTATTTTTTAGGTCTGGCCATTTTTATATCCATAATTCTAAGATATTTATGCTCACTCGTAAACAACTTGTGAGCAATCTTTGTTATTATAATATAAAAGTATATTGCTGTTTTTTCAAGACTCCTTGTGTGAAATAAATAAATCATTACTATATATAGAGTTATGCAATTCGTAAATTAAATATCTTATTTTTATATAAATATATGCATTTAAAGCACTTAAAACAATATGTATGTTTTTCAGATGTCACAAAAAAAGAGGCTACTATTAGTAGCCCCCAATATATTATTTATTTATCTTATTCAAATAAATTACATTGATCCCATGGAGTAACGTTGAATTCATCGGATAACACCTCATTGCCGAAAAGCTTAATTGATGGAGCTGCCTGACGTAAATCATATTTGATGTAAAACGGTTTGTTCGCGTTGCGGAGAATTTCAACAGTTTTTGCCAGAAAATAAGTCCAGTCTATATTTTTGTCTATTCCCTGGAAATTATTTATTTTACCGATTTTATACTCATCAACACAATGGAGTGTTTCAGATATAAGTCTTAATGATTCTTCCGGATCTATTACCGGTTCAAAGCTAGCCCAAGTTTTTATACCAGCATCATGCAATTTTTCGAGTGTTGCTATTCTTTCGTTTGGATCTGCTGCTCCAGGTTCCCATTCATTTGATAATTCCGGATCGAAAAAAGTTAAAATCCTATCTGTTGGGCTGGCTGCTCCAGGTTCCCATTCATTTGATAATTCCGGATCGAAAAAAGTTAAGGTTGCCCCTACTTTTATATGCTCACCAAATCTCTTGATTATGTCAATGTCTTGTAATATTCTGCTACCGCCTTTCGACAATACAGCAACCGGTATATGATTACTTAGCATTAATTTCAATGCACCGCGCGTAATCTTAAATTCATTATTTGCCAGGCAATAAGGATCTCCCATAAAATTAAACAATACCTGCTTTTTGCTATATGCATATTTCTTACAATCTTTTTCAATCTCATGCAGAATATCACGCCTAGGTGAAACGCTTAAATATTGTTCTCTTGTGATTTTCTTTATCCCTGGCGCATAACAATATATACACCCATGGTCACAACCATTGTAAAAATTTGCAGCCAACGGGCTGTACTCTCTCGCTTTCCCTTTAGGCTTATAGATAATACTCATAAAGCATACTCATATATATTTAACGAATATGCTATAGCAAGTTCAGTATACGTTTTATAACTTACATTATTAACTAAACAGACTCCATCGCCGTAGGCATCTTCAAAAACAGCTCCACCTATTGTATTACCGTTTTTTTCTTGAACTGCATCAATAAGCCTTTTTACATCGATTGTAATTTCTTCACCCATTTCATTGTTCCATTCTTTTGTCATTTTATGACTCCTTATAATTTTTCTCCCATCCGGGATTTTAATTCATTATACCACAACGTTTTACATATTACTAACTAAATATGTGGCATATATTACATTACCATTCTCTTTTAAATATAAACTTAACTCTTTTGCTTTATATTTGTTAAGTAGCGTTACGATTGATATGAACTTTCTAAATATATTTACAAAATCATAATAATCGTCACTTGTTGTTTGCACTGTTTCATCTTTTCCAGTCATATATGTTTTATAAAAGTTTATTTTACCATGCGATTTTAAATTCAACCCTTGTCCATCGGTTATGGCAAGAACGAACGGATCTTTTTTAATGCCTTTAATTTTGTTAAAAAATGCCTGTATTTCCTTACCTGGACACCCTTCATCATCAAAGTCGATATAATCAAAATTAATATGTTTTGTTAGCTCTGTGTTTATAAATGACAACGCTGTTTTTGTTGAGGTGTGTTCAATTGAATTAAATTCTTGTTTATCATTTGTTACAACTTCTTTAAAACTTCTTTCATACCAATAGGTTAATGCACCGCGGCCGGCAAATAACTCTATGCATTTATTCCCATCTATTTTATTCATTGATTCAATTCTATATACTAATTTCATATGTTCTATTTCTGGAACTATTTCATTGTTATACTTCTTTCCTCTTTGCTGTTTTGCATCAATTTCAAATTCTTTATTGGTAAACCTGAAGCTATCCTTCATTTCAAAAGAAAAATCTTTTGTCCAGTCCCGCAATTCATCTACATCAAATTCACCATACTGAGAAGTTATTGAAAGAAGCTTTTGTTTTGCATCCTCTTCGTTGTCGGCCTCGATATAGGCGACCGGTAGATCCGGGATATGATATCCTTTCTGCTGCAATGATTTCAAAGCTAAAAGTCTCTGAGTGCCATCAAGGATATAGTTTATTTTGTCCTGTTTCCAAATAAATATCGGTGCAACAAATCCGGTATCAATTATCCTGGATCTGAGTTTCTTTAAGTTTGCCGGTGTAATGGTTTTCAGGTTTCCCTGGAACTGTGTTAAATTTTCAAGCGGGAGTGTTCCGGCTCCCTGACATTTTATCTCTATACATTTCATACTTTACCCTACCCCCTCATTGATTAATTATCAAGGTTTTACCTCTGAATCTAATACCTGAGTATCATTATCATCTATAAACTCTTCCGGATGGGGAGCAATATTCCCTCTTTCTTTCTCAACAAGCTCTTCCAGATATTCCATTCTTTGTATAAATTTCACAAAATTACTCCCTTCAATCGGGTTCTTCTTTGCGACTCTCAAAACTGCTGCAGCTGCGTTGGCTATTGCTGCAATTTTTTCTTTCAGCTCATTAATCTTCACATCAATCAACCATGCTGAAAATGATCTCTCCCAAGTCTTTGAGGGGCTCTGAGCAATTCCAATACCATCCATCCAATGTTTTCTATAAATACCAGTATCTTTCTCAAACTCAACCCTTACTTCCTCATGAGGGTTAACCATATTCACTGAAGGAAGATCTTTCTTCCCTTCACCCATATGTATCAATGCTGGATTAAAATGCTCTTTCCCGTGTACATTATCATTTCCCATTGCTTATTTCCTCCCTCAATTCTCTAATAGTTTCCAATAACAATTTTACATACTCTTCCGTGTAATGCCCGTTTTCATCCCTTATCTTCATTTACCAGATCCTCCTTTTAAAATCCCGGTATTGTATCATCTTGCTGAATTGCTTCTTCAACTTCCAAAACCCATTTTCCATTTTTAAGGTTATGGAATGCTCCACAACTTTTGCACACTATCAGATTATGCAATTTCTTTTCCATATCGGATGATCCACATGATTTGCAACCCTTTATAATTTCTGATTCCACTGCTTTTCTCAAGTGCGGTTTCTTCTCCACATCCTTCCTCTGCCAGTTCCTTACCGCTGCTTTCCAATCCTTCATTTTACTTGTACCAATTAACCAATTCTTTGACTGGTAATAATCATAAAACTTATGGTAATCACAGGAGAAATTAATCTCTTTGCAGTATTCTTCAAACTCTTTTTTCTCAGGTTTCTTAAAATTAAGTTTCGTGCTCTTACTCTTAATTATAATATCAGGGTCAAGATCAGAATCAGAATTAAGATCAAGATCTTTATCATTATAGTTCGATGGGTATGTATAGGGTATTGATACCTCACCGATACCCTTTGATAGGGTATCTATAGGGTATCTATAGGGTATCGTACCCTT
>Ga0208905_1001244_pt1 | contig 12885 bp, 10 predicted proteins | sample AntAceMetag02UKS_FD_184776 | JGI IMG/M metagenome (GOLD analysis project Ga0208905, IMG submission 184776) | Saline lake microbial communities from Ace Lake, Antarctica - Antarctic Ace Lake Metagenome 02UKS (SPAdes) (version 2) | ecosystem: Environmental > Aquatic > Non-marine Saline and...
CAATCGGATCGTTCCTTCTTGTCATGGTCATGACAGGTGAACACTCCGTCTGCCCGAAGGCGATGACGATCTCGTTGCAGTGCATGTCCTCCATAACCCTTTTCATGGCCTCCACGGGGCAGGGAGCACCGGCCATGATGCCCGTTCTGAGCGATGTCGTATCGTATTTGTCAAAATCCTCATGGTTCAGGATTGCGATGAACATCGTGGGAACTCCATTCACCGCTGTGCATTTTTCTTTCTCTATAAACTGCAGTGATTTGAGAGGATCGAAGGATTCCATTACCACCATGGTCGATCCGTGGCACACGCAGTTCATAGAGCTCATGACGCAGCCGAAACAGTGAAAAAGCGGTACCTGGATAAGGAGGCGATCCTTTTCCGTCATCCCCATGACATCGCCCACCATCATGGCGTTGTTGATAATGTTGTAGTGGGTAAGCATGACCCCTTTCGGAAAACCTGTTGTTCCCGAGGTGTACTGCATATTGATCACATCGTGAAAATCGACGGAATCCTCCCGTTTGACGAGTTCGTCATCTGAGATCTTTTCGCCGAGTGCGATAACATCATCAAATCGATGCATTCCCGGGGTTTCTTTCCTCTCACCGATGTAAACGACGTTCTTCAGGAAGGGAAGTTTTTTCGACGTTATGTTTCCCGGCAGTGAATCAGTAAGTTCAGGTATCACTGCATTCGTTATGTTGAGGAAATTCGCGTCTCTGTATTCCTCGATAATGACGAGCGTCGTTGAATCGGACTGATTGAGGATGTACTCGAGTTCGTGTGACTTGTAGTTGGTATTGACTGTTACCAAAACCGCTCCTATCATGCCGAGTCCGAACTGTATATAGATCCACTCCGGTACGTTGGTAGTCCATACCGATACATGATCCCCCTTGCCGACGCCAATCGCCATAAACCCCTTGGCGACCTTGATGCACTTCTCAAGAAACTCTCCGTAATTCTCGTTGATACCCGCCTCGGGGCAAAGGAGTGCCTCGTTTTCAGGAAGTCGCGATGCGGTCTCTCTCAGAAGATTTCCTATGGTTATGCCTCTGTAGTGTGCCATGATTCCAGCTCCTTTTAACTCCCTCTGTAGTAATGGTTAAAAATCACCATTTTCGCGCGCTATATAATGATTTTTTACTGTTGAGTCAACATGTAAATTTTGACAGTGATAATATATTGATTAGATTGATAATCTATGGAAAGTCACTTTTTAGACAGTCCTTGAATTGAATAGCGAGCGCATTCCCCGTTGCTTGCAGCGGGGTTAGCGAGCGAATAAAAAATAAACATTTTCCTTAACAATCGAAGATTCCCCGTAACTTGTTGCGGGGAGCTTCAAAGGTTACTCTGATTCCTTGTGAAGGCTGAAGAGTTTGTGATATTTTTCGATAACGCAGGGGATAAATGTAGCAAGATCCTCCACAATGCAGAAGTCGGCAACACTGAAGATCGACGCTGCGGGATCGGTGTTTATGGCAACCACCATTTGAGATCCCTTCATGCCGGAAATGTGTTGTGTTGACCCGGAGATTCCGCATGCGATATAAAGCTTTGGCGATACCGTCTTTCCCGTGATCCCTATCTGATGACCGTAATCGAACCACCCCGCATCACAGGCTGCCCTGGATGCGCCCACCGCGGATTTGGGAAAAAGCTCTGAGAGTTTATAGATAATGGGCAGATTTTCTTCCTTTCCGAGCCCCTTTCCCGCCGATACGATTACCTCCGCCTTTGTGAGGTCGAAATCTGTTCTCTTTGCCTCTTTGATTTCAGTGGTTCTGGAATTTTTCGTCTCGGTGACTGTGCGGATGATTGTTACCTCACCCGTTCTTTCGGGCCTTTCGTCGAGCTCGGGCCAGGAACCGGGAAGAACGGTGATCACGCCCCTCTCGGCAACAGGCTCCATTTCAAGGATGATTTTCCCGTTCCACTGCGACCGCGAGAAAATGACCGATTTCTCCTTTTTTCCTATTTTTTCGACGGCGGTGATGCAGGAGGCCTTCAGACGAACGGCGAGGCGGGGTGCAAAATCGTATCCCATGGCACTATGAGGGGTGCAGATGTAAGCGGGGTCGAGCTCTTTGAGCGGTTTTTCGAGAGCTGCCAGATAGGCTTCGCAGTTGTAAAATTTGAAGTTCTCTCCCTCGATTCCGATTATATCCATACCGGTCATTTCTGCGATGTCATATGCCAGATTCCCTATTGATTTTCCGACGATGATGATTTTCGTTTCCAGGCTGAGAAGCCTTTCGAGTTCTCGGGCGAAGGAGAGTGTCTCCAGGGTTCCCGGAGTCAGAACTCCATTGCGATGCTCGGCGATCACGGCAATCTGTCTCTTTTTCATGGTGCCCTTCATATGATCGACTTTTCGTGTAATATCTGTAGGAGGAACCCGGCTTTTTCCTCTTCGTTGCCCTCCAGAAATATGCCCTTCGATGGTGCTTCGGGGTACCTGAGCCTTACTATCTTCTCCCGCTTCTCCGTTTTCTGTAGGGTATGTGAAGGTATGGTGGTGATTTCCTGTCTCTTTGCCCTTAGTACATTGGAGAGGGCGGGATAACGTGGCCGGTTTATCCCCGACTGTATTGTAAGGAGGACGGGGAGTTTCATTTCAATACATTCTCTCGTTCCCGCCTCTATCTCCCTCTCAGCGTAAAGTGTTCCCTTTTCCCGATCTATACCCTCGCAGATGACGGAAGAGGCCGAGGGATATCCCAGCATCTCGGCAATCATGGGTCCCACCTGGCTTTGCATGTCATCCTCGGCCATGACCCCGGTGAGAATAAGATCGTACCCTTCTTTTTTCACGAATAATGTGATGAGCGACGCCGTCTCGAAAGCACTTATATCGGTCCTCTCCTCCGTAAGGATATGGATGCCTCTCGATGCACCCATTTCGAGGGCTTTTCGTATCGTTGATTCTGCGCGGGGAGGACCTACCGAGAGCGCATCGATAGAATCGACGGCCATGTTCTCTCGTATCCTGAGGGCCTCTTCGAGGGCAAACTCGTCGAAACGGTTCATTCTGTAGGGCCCCTCAAAGTCAATCCAACCGGTGGATTTGTCTATCGTTACGATTCCCTCTGAGTCGGGGACCTGTTTTATGCAGACCAGAATTCTCATCTATTGTCCTGTCAAAAGGGTCATTTTTACATACCGTTACGACACTATACCGTATGGTAATGCAGTGAGTGAAATATTGCAAGAAAAAAAACGAGCGTTCGCTCTATTTTTTTATTGACATGACGGTTACTCTCAACTATAAAATTTGTTATGGGTATGATCTACATGGTGAGGCACGGCCAGGCGTCGTTCGGAGAAGCCAATTATGACAAACTTTCCGATCTGGGTGTCAGGCAGGCGAGAATTCTCGGGGAGTATCTCGCTGATACGGGACTCAGACCGGACGAGCTTTATTCCTGGAAACTAAAGCGCCAGAGCCGGACCGCCGATGAGGTAATTAATTGTTACAGGGAACGGGGCCTCACGATTCCCGATTATACCTTTTCTTATGCGCTCAACGAATACGACTCGGCCGGGGTTCTCATGTCTCAGGTGCCGGACATCCTGAAAGAAGACCCTTCTTTTAAGGAGGATCTTGACAGAATATACACCGATAAGCGCTCCTTCCAGAAGGTCTTTGAGATGTCGGTAATACGGTGGCTATCGGGGAGGCATGATAAACCGGGCGTTGAGTCGTGGACTGACTTTTCGTCCCGGGTATGTGGCGGGATCGAGGATATTATATCCAATGAGGGGAGAGGTAAAAATATCGTGCTCTTTACCTCCGGTGGTCCCATAGCCGCCCTCCTTCATAAGACGCTTGAGCTTACGGGTGAAAATGCAATCAGACTGAGCTGGCAGATCGTGAATGCCTCGGTAACCCGCTTCATGTATAACAGTAAAAGGATAACCCTTGCGGGGTTTAATATGATTTCCCATCTGGAACTTCAGGGGGATAAATCTTTAATAACGTATCGTTAAGAACTGGTTTAAAGTTTCAGGTTTCAAGTTTACTGGTACCGTTTCTCCCAACTTCAGACTTCATACTTGAAACGTTAGACTTCAAACTTACAAAAATGCTGAAGGCTTAAAGAGGAGGTGTGATATGGATTTTACGATGCCTGAAAAGGTGAAAGTTATCACTGACATGATGGATGAGTTTGTCGATAAGGAACTGATCCCTCTCGAACCGGAATTTTTGAACAACAGTTTCAGGGACATGCTCCCTGTCCTCGTGGAAAAAAGGAGGATGGTGAAGCAGATGGAACTCTGGGCGCCGAATCATCCCAAGGAATACGGCGGTATGGGGCTCGATCTGGTTGAGCATGCCTACGTTTCGGAATCCCTGGGGAGGTCTCCCCTCGGCCACTACGTTTTCGGATGCCAGGCCCCCGATGCCGGTAATATCGAGATACTCTACAAGTACGCGACGGATGAGCAGAAGAAGCGGTGGCTTCGGCCGCTCGTGGAAGGCGAAATAAGGAGCTGCTTTTCCATGACGGAAATCGATATGCCCGGTTCCAACCCGGTCCTGATGGATACGACCGCCGTCAAGGATGGTGACGATTACGTCATCAATGGTCAAAAGTGGTATACCTCATCGTCGGACGGGGCGGCATTTGCCATCGTAATGGCCACGACGAATCCTGAAAACCCGCCCTATCTCCAGACGAGTATGATTATCGTTCCGACGGACACTCCCGGATTCAATCAGGTGAGGAATATCCCCGTTATGGGTGAGCCCGGAACCGATTACACCGGTCACGGAGAAATAGCCTATCAAAACTGCCGCGTACCGCAGGCAAATCTTCTGGGTCCCGAGGGGCATGCCTTTGTCATTGCCCAGGAGAGGCTGGGGCCGGGGAGAATTCACCACTGTATGAGATGGCTGGGTATCTGCAGCAGGGTCTTTGATCTTATGTGCAAACGTGCGTCGGACAGGATTATGACGGCCGATGGCAAAACCCTTTCAACAAAGCAGATAATCCAGGCCTGGATTGCCGAGTGTGCGGCTGACATTCAGGCGGCACGACTGCTCACACTCCATTCCGCGTGGAAGATAGAAAAATTCGGCGTGAAGGAGGCCAGGGAGGACATTTCCCTCATTAAATTCTTCGTGGCGAATGTGATGCAGAACGTCATAGACAAAGCGCTCCAGGTTCACGGCGGTCTGGGAATGACCGATGACATTATTATTCCCTTTTACTACCGGCATGAGCGTGCCGCCAGGATCTATGACGGGGCCGACGAGGTGCACAAGGTATCTGTTGCTAGGAGGATTCTGAGGAGTTATGAGGGGCGTGAAGTACGATAAGACTGAAGAGGGAGCGATGAAGTGAGATTTGCAACCTTCAAAAAACTGGTCAGCCTTTCCAAGGAGGATATCTGCAGGGAACTCTTTCTGGAAAACAGGGAAAAAATAAAGGTAAAAAAAGAGGGTGTGGCCGTCAAAAATCTCGTTAAGATATTCGATGCGGCCCTCGCGATCAGCAACAGGAAGGGATTTACGGCCATGAGCCTTCGTGAGTTGAGTGCCGAGGCGGGCCTCAGCATGGGGGCCCTCTATACCTATTTTTCCAGTAAAGACGAACTCCTGGATATGATGCAGACCCAGGGGCGGACCGTCATTATGAAGGTGCTTACCGATCAGATTGAAGGAATCGAGGATCAGCGTCTGAAACTGAGAAGGGCGATTGAGACCCATCTCTATCTCAGCGAGGTCATGCAGCACTGGTTTTACTTTGCCTATATGGAGACCAAGAACCTCAAAAAAGATGAGCAGAAGAAGGCCATCGAGGCGGAGCTTTTTACGGAAAAGGTCTTTTCCGATGTCATTGATAAGGGTATTTCAGCGGGTCTTTTTGCACCCGTTGACAGGGAACTCACGGCGGCCGTCATAAAGGCCATGCTGCAGGACTGGTATCTTAAAAGGTGGAAGTACAGGGGAAGAAAGGTGACTGTGGAGAACTATGGGCAGTACCTCATGGATTTTGTTGAATCCTATCTTCTTCCTGCTGAAGACAGGGCAACATGATGCAGCCCGCCCCGATAATATCGGGGAAGGATCAAGGCGCCCATAAATGGGCACGCTACGTATCGGAGGAAACACGCTCCTGAAAATAACGCGGAGGAGAATGATGGATGTAACTGACAGGCCCGTAAAGGTGCGGGAAGGTGAAGAACTTGATGTAAAAAAAGTCGGGGAGTTTTTGAAGGACAGCATTTCTGGGTTAGAGGGGGACCTGATCGTCGAACAGTTCCCGAGCGGATTTTCCAACCTGACCTATATGATTAAAGTGGGGGAAAAAGAGCTTGTGCTCAGGAGGCCCCCCTTCGGCAGAAAGGCGAAAACGGCCCATGACATGGGGCGTGAATACAGAATTTTGAGTGCCTTGAATCCCGTTTTTCCCTATTGTCCGAAGCCCCTTGTCTACACGGAAGATGAATCAGTACTGGGGTGTCCCTTTTATGTAATGGAGCGTATACGGGGGATAATAGTGAGAAGGGACCTTCCAAAGGGGCTTGAGTTCAGTCCGGAAGAGGCAGGGAAGCTCTGTGAGAACCTCCTGGATGTGCAGTGTGAACTCCACTCCGTGGACTATAAGAAAATCGGCCTCGAGGATTTTGGAAAACCCCAGGGGTATGTTAAAAGACAGGTTGAAGGCTGGAGCAGTCGCTATATACAGGCCCGTACGCCAGACGCCCCCGATTATGAGAAGGTTATGGAGTGGCTTCATGAGAAGATGCCGGGAGAGATCGACAAGGTTTCTATCATTCACAACGATTACAAACTCGATAATGTAGTGCTTTCTCCGGAAAACCCGATGAAGTTGGTGGGGATTCTGGACTGGGAGATGGCAACCCTGGGCGATCCCCTCATGGATCTGGGATCCTCAATTGCCTACTGGGTTGAGGAGAATGATCCTCCGAACCTCCTGGCAATCCGCATGATGCCCACAAACATGCCGGGGGCACTCACGAGGAAGGAGCTCGTTGACCGCTATGCCGAAAAGTCGGGTATTTCCATCGACAACTTCGATTTTTATTTATGCTTCGGACTCTTCAGACTTGCCGTCATTGCTCAGCAGATCTACTACCGCTTCTATCACGGTCAGACGAAGGACAAACGGTTCCAGATGCTTATCTTTGCGGTTCAGATACTCGAAGAGACGGCACTAAAGCTGATGGAGGAATCGAATCTATAAGCATAAGAGAAAGATAATTACGAAAACCGGGAGATAAAAGGAGGTAACCTGTATGTATGAATTGAAGTTTGATCCCGCTATTTGCGAGAAATGCAAGTCCTGCGACTGCATCATGAAGTGTCAGTATATCGACATGGATCTCGAGAAGGCGAAAGAAGAACACGGGAAGCTGGTTCGGGGGGAAGATTCGGAGATTCTGACACAATGTGTCACCTGCTATGCCTGCGAAGAGTATTGTCCCTACCACAATCACCCCTTCTACCTGATCGTCGAACGTCAGGAAGAAAAAGGTATACATCCTGTCCCCAAGCCGATAGAAAAATCACAGGTCATCATGATGGCGCCCAGGGGAAGGATAGAGGAGGAAGCGGCAACGGAACCAGTCATCAATCTCTGCTTTTTTCCCATGCTGAAGGGGTCCATCAGTGGAAAGCTCTATGAGGGCACGTCACTTATCCTTGGAAGTGACATCTTCTGCAATCTCATGTTTCTCCACTTCGCGCGGAACTCGGTTATAAAGGAGAGGCTCCCCGCGATGATGGATAATATCATGAAGTATCACCTGAACCCGGGAGGCGCGAAGGAATTCATCTGCTACCATGATGAGTGCTACGGGACCTATACATCGTGGGCACCCGCCTTCGGAATGGAGGTACCTTTCAAACCGATCCACCTTTTCGATTTTCTCTACAATCGACTGAAGGAACTGAAATCGGACATCAAACCGCTCAATATCAAGGTTGCCTATCAGCGGCCCTGTTCGAGTCGTCTCTGCCCGGAGATGGATCATTTTGTCGATGATATCTTTGGGCTTATCGGTGTGGAGCGTCCCGAGAGAGAATACGATCGTGAAAATGCGCTCTGCTGCGGAGGCGTACTCGAAGCGCAGCAGCGTTTCGATCTGACCGAAGAGAATCAGACGAAAAATATCGAAGACATGGTGGCTACGGGTGCAACGCACTGTGTCTTCAACTGTCCCTTCTGTTTCTTTACCCTGATGGGAAAGGTGAGCGAAAAGGGAATGACGCCGATATTAATGTCCGATCTGTGCCGGATGGCACTGGGCGAGTAGGGGGTGTGCTATGGATACAATATATGAAAAGATAGCGGATATTGTCGGGACCAACTATGTCTCAAATGCGGCGGAGGAACTCTATCTCTATTCCCGCGATCAGGGTGTGCAACAGGCGCGTCTCCCCGATTACGTGGTGATGCCCAACTCGACGGAAGAGGTGCAGAAGATCGTTGCCCTTGCCAATGAGGAAAAAATACCTATTGTGCCGATGGGGGGTGCTCTCGTGCTTTCGGGACTTACGATACCGCAAAAAGGCGGCATTGTTCTCGATATGAAGCGTATGAACCACATCCTCGAAGTCAACGAGAAGAGTCACTACGCGGTTGTGGAGGCGGGAACCGCCCAGGGGATGCTGCAGGCCTATCTGAAAAAACATCATCCGAAACTCAAGCATTCCGTACCTGATGCACCCCCGGTGGCGACGATAGCGGGGAATATCGCGATTCACGGTTCGGGCCATCTTTCCCAGAGCGAGGGGGGATTTCACACCGAAATGGTCACCGGCCTGGAGGTGGTCCTTGCCACGGGCGAAGTGGTAAAACTCGGTTCCTGCTCGACGGTGCCGAAGTGGTTTTCACGGGCACCTATTCCCGATCTGGCAGGTCTCTTTATGGGGTGGAACGGGACGACGGGAGTGATCACAAAGGTCGGGCTCAAGCTCTTCCCGAGTCCGAAGCTGAAGGATGTCATAATGTTCATGACGGAGGATGTGGATTCCATCCCCGATATCCTCTTCAAGATAATCGATACGGAGATGGCCGAGGATATCGCCTTTTTCGTGTCTCCCAAACCAGCGTATTTTGACGGATTCCAGCTCATCATGATTTCCGTGGTCGCCAATTCTGAGAAGGAGATGAAGCTGCGGCTGGAACTTATCCACGAATCCGTCAGAGAGTATATGGATAGCAAAGAGGCGGGATTCCTGCCCCTTCCACCCTATATGAAGGTGAAGCTGCTCGATGCCCCCCAGAAAAACTTAAGCGAGTTTGCCGACATCATGAAGGGAGGGGGATTTGAATATGTGGGCGCCATCATGCCCGTCGAGTCCATTCCCGAAGCCTATCGGGCTGGGCTTGAGATCACCTCGAAATATGGCATCACCTATTCCATGGGAGCGAGGGTAGTGGGAAGGGGAAGCTGCGTGATGTTTTACTACGCCTATCCCTTCAATCGTGCCGACAGTGAAAATATGAAAACCGTTGCGAAGGCGCTGGAAGAGTCAAACGAGAAGGCGCTTGAGATAGGGGGGATTCCCTGGAAGACGGAGATCTCGGGACAGCAGCTCATCCTTAATAGGATGGAGCCGGAAACCTACAAGATGATGACGGAGATACGGAAGCTTCTTGATCCCAATGGAATAATGAATCCCGGAAACTGGGAGGTGCAGTCATGAAAAAAGAATATGCCGATATAATCCACAGATGCTTTCGGTGCGGATGGTGCAAACTTCCCACGAATTACCAGGATTTCAACTGCCCTGCCTATCTGAAATACCGCTTCGAGACCTTCTCGTCCGGCGGCAGGATGTGGCTTTTACGGGCGTGGTTAAACGGTGATATCCAGACGAGCGAGCGTCTCCAGCAGATTTTCTTTTCCTGCGTGACCTGTAAAAACTGTGTCGAGGCCTGTGCCCTTCCTAATATCAAAGACAAACTGGTTGATATTTTTATCGCCGCCCGAGAGGACCTGGTCGAACAGGGCACCGTTCCTCCTCCCGTGAGGGACTACCTGAAGGCGATGAGTATAAGCGGAAACCCCTATAAAAAACCGCAGGCGGAACGGGGAGCATGGGCCGAAGGGCTCAACATTCCAAGATACACCGACGAGGAGTATTTATTCTACGTGGGGGATGTCGGTTCCTACGACGAGGTGGGCATGAAGATGGCCCGTTCTGTCGCGACACTTCTTTCCGATACGGGAGTCTCTTTCGGGATTCTCGGGGAAGATGAAACGAGCGATGGAAATGACGTCAAGACCCTCGGTGAGGCAGGCCTTTATGAGCATCTCGCAAAGCAGAACATCGATATCCTGAAAGAGCGCGGAGTGAAAAAAATTATCACTCTCTCGCCCCACGGCTATAACGCCATCAAGAATGAGTATCCGAACGCTGGAGGTACTTTTGAGGTCTATCACTACACCCAGGTGCTCGGGCTCATGATGAACGATACAATGCCCAAGGGAACGCTCAATAAAAAGGTGACCTTCCATGATCCCTGTTATCTGGGGCGTTGGAACGATGAGTACTGGGCACCCCGGTTTGCCCTCGGTTCCATTCCGGGAATTGAACTTGCGGAGATGGACAGAAATATGAAAAACGCGCTCTGCTGCGGAGGCGGAGGCGGTAATTTCTTTACCGATATCCTCGGCACCGGCGAGGACAGTGCCGCCCAGGTGCGTGTGAAAGAAGCCGTTGAAACGGGGGCAGAGATTCTCGCCGTTGCGTGCCCTATCTGCTACAAGATGCTCGACGATGCCATCAAGGCGGAAAACCTTGAGGAGAAGATACGGGTCATGGACGTTGCCGAAATAGTGAATGAATCGAGAAAGTAGGAAGGAAAAGGGCAGGTAAAACGAGGGGAGGATTGAATGAACGTAGAGGATGTAAAAAAGGTGGTTATTCTCGGTGCCGGCACCATGGGACAGCAGATAGGATTCCAGAGCGCGCTTCACGGCTATGACGTGATGCTTTACGACAGTGACGAGAGCGTCTTCGAGAAGGCCCTCACACGGATAAAAAAGATTGCCTCGGGAATGGTGAAGAGGGGGAAGATAACGGGGGAAGAGGCAGAAGGCGCCTTTTCCAGGATAACGACCACCTCCGATCCGGACGAGGCGGCCAGAGAGGCTGATTTTGTGAGCGAATCGGTACCGGAGGACCCCCGGTTGAAAGGGCAGGTCTTTGCCCAGTTCAACGAAATTTGCCCTCCGCGCACGATCTTTACGACAAATACCTCGACACTGGTGCCGTCCATGTTTGCCGAAGAGACGGGCCGCCCCGAAAAATTTGCCGCCTTTCACTTTCACGATATCAGAACCAATAATGTCGTCGATATCATGCCCCATCCGGGAACATCGCCGGAGACGGCAAAGCTGATCGAAGACTTTGCGAAGAGTATCGGTCAGGTCGCCATCGTCCTTCACAAGGAGCAGAACGGCTATGTATTCAACACCATGCTTTCGAGCTGGTTTTCCGCCGCCCTGACCCTGGCGGCGAATGACGTTACTTCCGTCGAGAATATCGACCGCTCCTGGATGGGCATCATGAACATGTCTATCGGTCCCTTCGGCATCATGGACCAGATAGGCCTCAGTACTGTATGGATTATCACCGAGTACTGGGCAAACGAAACAGATGACCCTCAGGGAAGGGTAAACGCCGGTTTCGTCAAAGAGTACGTTGATAAGGGACTTCTCGGAGCAAAGGCAGGAAAAGGCTTTTACGAATACCCCGATGCCGCCTACCGGCGTCCCAGTTTTTTAAAGGCACAGTAATAGAGCATCGTTTGTGAAATACAAGTTAAGGTTTTTGATGTGATGGAATCATACAGTCAGAATCGATTGAAGAAGTATTTCTCTCCCCGCCACATCGCCGTTGTGGGTGCAACGGCGAATAACCAGTGGTTCGGGAACCTCCTGGCAAACGCCTTTGAGACGGGATTCGACGGGCGGTTTTATCCGGTCAATCCCAGGGCCGATGAAATACACGGGTTATCAACGTACAAAAGTGTTTCCGATCTGCCCGATGATACCGTCGATCTTGCGATAGTCATCGTCAAGAGTTCCATCGTGATTAATACTATCCGTGAGCTCGTGGAGAAGGGAATCAAAAATGTCCTTCTTGTCTCGTCGGGTTTTGCCGAGACGGGGGAAGAGGGGAAAGGCATGCAGGATAACCTCAGGCGGTACTGCGAAGATAATGGCGTTGTCCTTATGGGTCCTAACTGCCTGGGGTTTATGAATGCGCCCGAAAAGGTGAGCGTATTCAGCGGCAGGGCCGTGGAAGGAACCTTGAATCCCGGCGGTGTCGCTGTCGTAGGGCAAAGTGGTGCAACCTCCGAGGTGATCACCACCAAGATACTGAAAAAGTCTCTCGGCATTTCCCTCTATATAACGACGGGCAATGAAGCAATAGTTACGGCGGAAGACTGCCTCGAATACCTCGTCCATGATGAAAATACATCGGTAATCACCGGCTTTATAGAGGAGTTCAGAAACATAGAAAAGTTGAAGCTCGTGGCCCGTGAAGCTGCGCGAAGGAAAATCCCCATCATAATTCTTAAGATCGGGAGCTCCGACAAGGGGAGAAAGGCGGCCGTTTCGCATACCGGCGCCCTTGCCGGAAATGATGCGGTCCTGGATGGCTTCTTCAAACAGCTCGGGATTATTCGGGTCGAGACGATAGAAGAGTTGGCCGAGACGGCTGCAGTATTCTCAAGGTGCAGGCTTCCCGAGGGGAAAGGCCTCGGGATATGCACCTTTTCGGGGGGGATGTGCGGACTTTATGCCGATCTCTGCGAGAAATATGGTATCGAGCTGCCCCAGCTTGACGAGAGAACGTTAGCAACCCTGAAGGCCCTTCTTCCCGATTTT
>Ga0208905_1001245_pt1 | contig 12884 bp, 15 predicted proteins | sample AntAceMetag02UKS_FD_184776 | JGI IMG/M metagenome (GOLD analysis project Ga0208905, IMG submission 184776) | Saline lake microbial communities from Ace Lake, Antarctica - Antarctic Ace Lake Metagenome 02UKS (SPAdes) (version 2) | ecosystem: Environmental > Aquatic > Non-marine Saline and...
AGACCAGAAGCGGCGAGGTTATCTGGATGAACGAAGGCCTCTCGGGGAGGGAGGCCTTTACGGTGTCGACCAGTACGACCACAACCGCTAAAAATAAAGAAAATGCCCTCAGGAAACTGTCGATTGATATGGCCGACAAGGCCTACCGGAACATGATGTCGGGATTCTGATATTATCCCAGAGCGTTTACCTTCTTTGTCAGTCGTGATATCTTACGGGCGGCTGTCTTCTTATGGAATATTCCCTTGGCGGACGCCTTGGCGATGACCTTCGTTGTGTTAAGCAGGACTTCCCGTGACTTTTCTGCGTCTTTTCCCTCAACGGATGTGAGTGTCGCCTTGACGGCTGTCTTGACGCGGGACTTCGCGGAGGCGTTTCTTGCCCGTCTCTTCTCACTCTGTCTGGCCCTTTTTTCCGCGGACTTGTGATTTGCCAAAAATATCTCCTCCCTCATGAAGTTTTGAAAGAAACTCCCTATAGTACTTTACGGTTCATGTCAAGCCAAAAACTGCCGATGGAAAAGGGTTGCTTTGTTATCCCCACTTGTGGCACAAGGGAACAATTCACAGCTCCAACGGAGGGGGACTCTGATTTGAAGACAAGGATAGGTGCTTCGCTCATCGCCTTGATGACGGTGTTTCTGATTGCCACGTGTGTGTATGGACGTGACGATTTCCCGAGACCCGCGGGCGCCATCAATGATTTCGCGGGCGTCATTTCCCCCCGCTACACGCGGTCGATGGAGTCTCTTGCGCGAGAGGTTCTTGAAAAAACGAGAACATCGATCGTGGTGGTCACTATGAAAGAAATCGGTGGGGATGATCCCGCCGATTACGCGAACCGATTGTATGAGGCGTGGGGCATCGGCGCAAAGGGGGAGGACAAGGGGGTCCTGATATTCCTTGCCGCACAGGAGAGAAGAATCAGGATTGAAACAGGATACGGTGTCGAGGGGATACTCCCGGACGGTCTCGTGGGGGATATCCTGGACCGGAACGTGATCCCCTATCTCAGAAAGGGTGATTACGACAGCGGCCTGTCAAGCGCGATGGTTGCCGTATCATCGATCATCGCAAAGGACGCGGGTGTCTCCCTGACCGGGGCGCCACAGACGCGTCGACAGCCGGTATCACGACAGAAAAAGGGGAGCAGCGTCTTCTCTCTGATCATGCTCTTTATTGTCATGTCCCTGCTCCTGGGCACCAGACAGGGCAGGAGGATGCTTCCCTTCATACTCCTTATGCTCCTGATGGGCGGCGGAAGAGGCGGCGGCGGTTTCGGCGGTTTCAGCGGCGGCTTTGGCGGATTCGGCGGGGGCATGAGTGGGGGAGGCGGCGCAGGACGCGGATTTTGATCCCTGTAGCATTGCGCGGTATAAATGTCAGGTTGTAAAAAGATTCCGACAGGATAACATGATGGACACGATTTTATTTCAAGTGTGGGAGTCGAGGTTAAGCCCCGTTATTGCCCGGTAAATCATGAAAGCGGTATGATGGGTGTGGGGAATTGAGGTAAAACATAGAGAGCGTAAGGATTCAGGTACAAACTAACAGAACAGGTCGCAGGTAATTTTAATCCTGAATATCCTGTTAATCCTGTCGAGTTTTGATACTTCGGAGGATGTGAAAAAGATGGCAAAAATAGAAAAACCGGAAGAAATATTTCCTGATATAATCGGGGACTACAGGGAAATCTACGGCGACGGTCTCAAATCAATTGTCCTGTACGGCAGCGCGGCAGGGGGAGATTATCGGCCGGGGAAGTCGGACCTGAACTTTCTGATCGTCCTTTCCGAAGAGGCCATAGACCATCTGGACAGGGCGCTTGAAACCGTCTCCCGGTGGCGCAAAAAGGGCGTGGCAACCCCGTTGTTTATGACAAACCCGTACATTGCCTCCTCACTCGATTCATACCCCCTTGAATTCCTCAATATGCAGAAGGGACATCTCCTTGCGTATGGCGAGGATGTGTTGAAGGACATATCCTTCGAATCCTGTCACCTGAGGCTCCAGTGCGAACGCGAGATCAAGGGTAAACTGCTTCTCCTCAGGGAGCGGTTTATGGAGACGGAGGGGAAGACTCGAAGGGTGCAGGAACTGATAGGGGAGTCGGTCACCGCCTTTGTTTCCATCTTCAGGGGGCTGTTGTACCTCAAGGGCGCGGCGATCCCTTCTTCACGGCGGGAGATTGTGGAGGCCCTCGCCCGTGAGTTTCCGGTTGACGCGGGCGTCTTTATGCGGTGCCTGGACATAAAGGAAGGAAAGAAGACTTCGTCCTCCGAGATGACTGATATTATGAAGGCCTATCTAACGGAGGTGAGAAGATTGTGGGGGCTCGTCGACGAACTGGAGGGAGAAAAAATTTCTGAAGAACCGAATCCCGATACAGGGAATACGTCCCGGGAAACGGGATAAGTGCGTTAACGAAATTATTAAGGAGGAATATACAGATGACAAAGGGCAAGAGAAATCTTCTGATCGCGGTAGGGGTGATCGTCCTGGTCTTGCTGATGTTTTATTCAGGTCTCAAAGGAACGTACAACAGTTTTGTTACCCTTGACGAGGGGGTGAAGGCATCATGGGCCCAGGTGGAAAATCAACTGCAGAGACGCTACGATCTGATTCCCAACCTTGTGGAGACCGTAAAGGGTTTTGCCGCGCAGGAAAAAGAGGTCTTTATCGGCGTGACCGAGGCCCGGTCCAAGGTGGGGGGGGCGAAGAACATCCCCGATAAGATAGCGGCAAACAACCAGTTGTCGGGTGCGCTCAGTCGACTGCTCGTCACCGTCGAGCGCTATCCCAATATCAAGTCGAACCAGAACTTCATCAGACTCCAGGATGAACTGGCCGGAACGGAAAATCGAATAGCCGTCGAGAGAAGACGCTATAATGAGAGCGTGAGGGGGTATAACGTCAGAATCAGGACTTTCCCGTCCAACATACTGGCGGGGATGTTCGGATTTACGAAGGCGGAATTCTTCGAGGTCCCCGAATCAGCTCAGGCGGCCCCGGAGGTTAAATTTTAGGGGCGGGATATGAAGGACATGAATCCGGTGTGTTTATGAAGGTAGCCATTATCGCGCCGCCGTACCCTCTTGAGGAGGCCCCGGCGCCCCCGCTGGGGGTTTCTTACGTGGCGGCCGCGTTTGAGGCGGCAGGGTGTTATGTAAAGATTATCGATTACATCGTATCCCGTTACACACCGGAAAAGTTGAAAAAAGAGCTCGACACCTTTGAGCCCGACATCGTGGGGGCCACATCGGTCACCATGAACTTCCCCGTTGCCGCGGATATTATGCGTACCGCCAAGAGGCACCGCCCCTCCATCCTGGCCATCATGGGCGGTCCTCACGTATCGTTCGATGCCACGCGCACCCTTGAGACATATCCGGAGATAGACCTCCTGGTTCTGGGTGAAGGAGAGCGGACCATCATGGAACTGGTCCCCCTCCTCGCGGACCGTTGCGAATGGCGCGGTATCAAGGGGCTCGCGTTCAGACAGGACGGCACAATAACTGTCACCGAACCGAGGGAACTGATAGACGACCTTGATTCCATTCCCCTGCCGGCGCGGCACCTGCTCCCCCTGTCGAGATACCGGGCGCTCGGGTTTCCGGTCAGCATCATCACGAGCCGGGGGTGCCCGAATGCGTGCATATTCTGCCAGGGGAGGCGCATGGTGGGCAAAAAGGTCCGCTACCGGAAGGTGGAATATGTCATGGACGAGATAGAACAGATCCTGTCGTACGGCATCTCCCGGATCAATGTGGCGGACGACCTGTTCACCTCGAACAAGGCGCGAGTTCGCGAGGTGTGTACACAGATTCGGAGGCGCGGGCTCAACTTCAAGTGGAGCGCCTTCGCGCGTGTCAATACGGTTGATCGGGAGACCCTCAAGATGATGCGCGATGCCGGATGCGACGCGCTCAGCTTCGGCATAGAGTCCGGCAATCAGGAGATGCTCAGGCTTGTCAAGAAAGGGATCACCCTGGAGCAGGCACGAAACGCGGTCGAGTTGTGCAAGGAAGTGGGGATCATGGCCCATGCCTCCTTTATGGTGGGCCTCCCCGGGGAGTCACCGGATTCCCTGAGAGATACGCAGGAATTCTCAAAGAGTCTGGGGATATCCTATGGCTATCACTTCCTCTCTCCCTTCCCCGGTACCGATGTGCGTGAGAAGATCGAGGGGTACGACCTTGAAATCCTCACCGACGACTGGACGCGGTATGACGCGAACAGCGCTATTGTCAGGACATCGAGACTCGAGCCCGAAGAGATGGAGGCATTCGTGGCGCTGCTTGATCAGGAAATAAACGAAAAATGGGAAAGACAGGTGCGCGATTACCGGGAGGGGCGGGGGTTGACGGAAGACAACCTACGGGTCGGGGGACACTTCAGGATGCAGCTTGTCTACCGGATCCTCTCCGAGGACCTGATCGAGACCCTCGGCCGGCTTCCCGAGGATCATGCCTCCGGCAATGGATCTGTCGGCACGCTGTGCGACAGGATCGGTGAGGTGACTGGTTTCGATCCCGGGCTGATCCGCAAAACGATGGAAGATTTTGTCGGTGCCGGCTACATCAAACCGCAACGCGCCGGAAACACCCTTGCGTGGCGCTGGACGCACAACAACCGGATCGACGGATAAGACTACTTTTCTACGGGATACCCCGCAGTAACCCATCCGCTGTAATTCCCCTCGAGTCGATACACCTTCTTGAATCCCGCATTCACAAGTTTCTCGGCGCCCCGAATAGCTACACTGTCAACGTGACAATAGACAAGATACGTCCTGTCCTTGTCTAACGTTGGGATCGCCTTGTCGAGAGATCCGTCACCAAGGTAATAGTTAACCGCTTTGGGCAAGTGACCCTTCGCGTACGCGGGGGAGACATCGATAATGATGATCCCCGGGGTGCGATCTACAAGCGCTTTTGCCTCGGCAGGGGATACATCGATGTAGGATGTCCCTGCGGCTGCTGAGGATGAGCCGACAAACACGGACAGGACAAAAACCACTGAAGCACATACTACTGAGAGTTTTGTCTTCATGAAACTTACCTCCTTTGGTAATAGCTTCCCTTTAATGTGTGTCCGGGGTGTCTGAATGTCAAGTCCGTCCGAAGGGGGCCTATACCGAATGTGAGGCAGGATAAGGGGCCTTTATTGCTGCCGTGGTGATCACGGTGGAGGCGGTCCTATCGCCGCCGCTGCTGGTTGTTATGCGCGGATGAACCCTCTGTGGCCTTTCTCCTCAGGACTCCCAGGGTATGTACCATTGGCAGTTTGGTGAAGAGGCCCGAGTCGAGGGCGAGGTTGTAAATGTGGTAGGGGGCCTGTCCCCCCTGTGACGGGTCGGGAAAGATGTCGTGGATGGCGAGAAATCCCCCCGGAAGGATATGAGGTGTCCAGCAGTTATAATCGCCAAGCGCTGCCTCGAAGGTATGCCCGCCGTCGATAAAGACCATACCGAGCGGGATGCCCCATGCCCTGGCGACAACTTCGGATTTCGCAACAATGGGGATCACCGTGTCTTCCAACTCGAGATCGCCTATGGTCTTTCTGAATATTCTGAAGGTGTCTATCAGACCGGTCTCTTTGTCCAACAGGTCAGGGTCGAAATATTCCTCCCCCGGCTGCTGCTCCTCGGAGCCCCGGTGGTGATCGATGGAGAAGAGGATGCCTCCGGTCTCCCGACACCCCGTTCCGATGTAGGAAGCGGTCTTCCCGCAGTAGCTTCCGATTTCCAGGCAGGGACCGATGCGGCTTGCCTCACGCGCAATCTCGTAAAGACGCAGGGCCTCCTCGTGCGCGATGAATCCCTTTATCCCTTTAGATTCGATCTCTTCAATATCCATTTTTCCTCCCGCGAAGAGCAGGCACATTTTATATAAGAGATGTCCCTCCGCAGTCAAGTAAAAAGGGGAATTAACCCCTTGAAATCAATGGCTGGCAGGGGATGCCACCCTTCCGGCACCGGGGTTTTCCATTCGTCATGAGACGAAAAAGTGATTGACAAAGCCCTCCGTGTCCCTCATTATGAAATCGAACATATACGAGGCATCGCTTGTAAAGCTTTGTCGTGCTTCGTTTCTTTTTAAAGATGTTCTTTTTGAAAGGCTTGAATTTTTTTCGCACAGAACCTGTTTCTGCGAAGGCTCACAAAAAAGACAATCTTCAAACCGATTCAGAATCCACTCACATTCTTCAATAACCTCACAAGACCAAGGCCTGCTTTCAATCCAGGCGTTAGCAGTTTTTATCAAACCTATGACGCAAAGGAGGAAAATACCATGCCTGATAGTACTTACAAGATTATAGAGCTAGTGGGGACAAGTGCCTTGTCATGGGAAGATGCAGCCAAAAATGCCGTGGAGACAGCCGGCAGCACCCTTCACGATTTAAGGGTCGCGGAGGTCACCAGACTGGACATGACCATCGAAGATGGAAAGGTGAAAAGCTACAGGGCACGGGTCAGGGTCTCGTTCCGGTTAGGGGATTAACCTTACTTCCACAAACAGATATTGTACATATTTCTGTTCTACCCTGATGAATGACAAACAGGACTAAACGGTTTGTCATAAAGGGTAGATCTGAAACGGGGGATATTGCGCATCGGAATGGCTGAACATGTGTGTAGAGTACAGGTATATCCAAGCGGCTATCGGGGCGCAGAAAGGAGTCGACCATGGACTACTTTAAGAATCTTATGGTAGGGCTTGCTCTGGGGGAGCAGGATAAGGCCAAGATTCGCTACGCGGGCCTTGTCAGTTGGTTGGCCTCATCGGAAAGAATCACCTTCTCTCATATCATCGGTCGTGGACAGATACCGGAACATTCTGAAGCAGGCGCCCTCTCTTCGATTAAAGCGGAGACAAAAGACCTGATGAAGGAACTGGTCGAGAAATACTACGACGGTGACCCTGCCACGCGGATTGAATATGACGTGATCCTGGAATCACCGCTGGTGGAAATCGATATTCTGCGGGCATTAAAAGAAAAAGAGGCTGATTTGATTATCCTCGGCAGGATAAGCGGCGAATTTACGGGGAGAGAAACGGTCCCCGTAAAGATCTCACGGAAGGCGGCAGGTTCGACGCTATACGTACCCGATGAGGTCGAACCCAGAACAAACCAGCCTGAAGATATCAACATCCTCGTTCCCATTGATTTCTCCGAGAACGCGGCGGACGCGATGGGGCTGGCCGTCGACTTTGCCGTTACCCATGAAATACCGAGTATCTACTGTGTGCATGTCCATGATGTCCCGCTGGGATATTATAAGAGGGGCAAAGAGTACGAAGAATTTGCCGAGGTCATGGAGAAAAACGCGAAAAAGAGGTGTCAGGAATTTATTAAAGGGATTAATTTCAAAGGGATCTATCTCAATCCGATTATACTGAGGATGGACAAGAAACCGTACAAAACGATCATAGAGACCGTAGAAGAGTACGGCATCGACCTGATCATCATCGGATCCAGGGGCAAAAAGGCCGCCGCGAGACTTCTTCTGGACAGTGTGACGGAGCAACTTATCAGGACAACAACTGCGCCGCTCCTCTCCTTTAAAAAGAAGGACAAGGATATGAGTCTCTTGGAAGCTCTCCTGAGATTGTAAAAGGAGTTGTCTCAAAGAAAGCAGAGCTGAGAAGTGGGGGGACCGATATGGATGACATGATCACCCGGATCGTGGAGATCGAAAAGCAGTGCGCCGATGAGGTCGAGAAGGCCGAGCGGGAGTGCCGGGAGAAAATCGAGGCGCACAGGGGAACCGTTCAGAAAAAGAAGGTCGGAGAATGCGCCCGGATTGTCAGCGAGGGTGACAACCGGCTGGCGCGGGCGGTTGAGGAGGCGCAAGAGAAGACGGAGGCGGAATTTAAAGCGGCAGGGGGCGACATTGAAAGACTGTATCAGGACCCGTCGCTGGATCGGGAGATACAGGAGAAGATAGTTTCCATACTGCTGACGATCTGAGGAGCCATGAAATACTACGCAGATGACGTCAACCTCCATGCCAGGATACATGCGATGAGAAGCCGTCTCATCCCGCCGGAGGGGTATGCCCCGCTTCTCAGGGATCAGGATGCCTCGTACGAGAAAGGCTCCGGCCCCCACGGTATGATCGAGGCCAAGGAGACCCTCTTCAGGGACCAGATCAAGGCCATCATCCACCTTGCCGAGGCGACGCGGCGCTATGCCCCCCTCTTTATCGCCTTCCTCCGCCTGTACGAGGCGGACAACGCAAAGACCATCCTGGCCAAGGCATTCGGCAGACAGGGTTCCGAGCAGTGGTACGATATCGGGCCTTACGCTACCCTCGACAAGAGTCTGCTCGACCGCGATCTGTCGCCGGATGATGTGCGGGAGGCCGTGGCCGAAACCTACCTGTCGGACATCTTCGAGGGGGAGGCGATCTATGAATCCCTTGAGACCCGGGTTGATATCCTCGCCGTTCGTAACCTGTATGCCGCTTCGGCCCCCTTTTCCCCCGAAGCCCGGAGGACCTTCCGGGACTTCGTACTCCGAAGGCTCGCCGTCCTCATGGTGATCCGTGAGTGGAGACTCAGGGTGAACTACGGATGGAGCGACGAGCGGATAGGGAACTATCGGGATGAATTGGGCGCTCTCTTCGGAGAGATTGCGTGGCCGCAGCTCACGATGGTGGAAGGGGTCCTCGGCGGGCGATTTGAGGAGATGGGGAAGGGGAGCGGACAGACCCCGGACCCGGCGGACGTGGAGTCCTACCTGGAACACTACTATTACCGGTGGGCCTCGTCCATGTTCCACAAGGACTTTCATTCCATACACTGTGTGGTGGCGTACCTGTGGCTCCTGTCCTGTCAGATACGAAATCTGTTCCGCATTACCGAGGGAATCAGGTTCGGCATGTCCCACGAGGCGATACTCGAAACGATGATCAGTGACGTGTGAGGGTTCGCATGTTTGTAAAGTCGAACATCAAAAAGGTCTCCATAGCCCTCGAGAAGGGGTTCTACCACGAGGTCTACCTCGCCCTCGGCGAGGCGGGGATCATCCACCTCTCTCCCCCCAAGGGCAGGGATGCCATGATGGATACGTCCCTGAAGGAGGAGGAATCGAAGACACGGGAAATCCTCGCGGGGATCGAGTCCGCCCTCCGTGCCCTCGGTCTTGAGCCCAAAGAGGCTGCCCTCCCCGGGAAGATCGTTGATATTGTCCAGGATTGGGTCTTCGTCTCGAAGACGCAGAGTGCCCTGGAGCGTGTGGAAAGGCTTCGCTCACGGATTCAGGAACAATTGAATACGGCGGCTCAGCGCACGACGTACCGGGAGGCACTGGACCGGATGGGCATCGATCCCGCGGCGTTTCGGAGGGCGCGGCTGGTACGGATGGTCTTCGGGACCGTGGAGAACACCGAGTGGGAGCCCCCGGTCGGGGAGAGATTTGAGGTATCGAAGGCGGGCGCTTCTGTCTGCGGTGCCGCCCTGCCGCAGGATCACCCCGCTCTGCTCCAATTCCTCAAGGGATACGGATTCACGGACCGGTCCGAAGAGGTCACGGGGGTCTCCGCCGAGGCCCTGGATCGCCGCGCGGAGACCCTGAGAAAGCGCCTTGCAACCCTCGACAGATATATGGGCACCCTGCGCGACACGGCGGGGGAAACCCTGATGGAGATGTACGGTCCTTACCTCGAATACACAGAGGTATTCACGGCGATGAAGCTGTCCCTCTTCTCATCGAAGGCCCTCTTCATATCGGGCTGGATGGATGAGAAGGACCGGGAGCGGCTCCTCGGTATCCTCCGAGGGATATGCGGTGATCGCTTCATCGCCGTGGTCTCCGACCGGAGGGACCCCGACGCCCCGGTACGCCTGATGAACAGCCGGTTGCTCAAGCCCTTCGAGCTCCTCGTCAAGACGATGGGGGTGCCAGCGAATAGTGAGATAGACCCCACACCGCTGACAGCCGTCACCTTTGTCATCATGTTCGGATTGATGTTCGGCGACCTCGGTCAGGGGCTCGTCATCGCCATCGGCGGCCTGATCCTCAAGCGAATCGCGAAAAAGAAAAGGGAGACCGAATCGACCCTCGACCAGGCCGGAGGGATACTGATTGCGTGCGGTATCTCCGCCGCCATCAGCGGCATACTCTATGGCAGCATCTTTTCGAGTGAGCACCTCATACCCGCGTTCCTGTTTCACCCCATAGAGGAGATCATGTCCCTCTTTTCCCTGACCATCCTCTTGGGGGCCCTCTTCATCGCCATCGGCCTCGGCGTCAACGTCATGAATAACCTCATGAACGGGAATTATACCGAGGCCCTCCTCGAAAAGAAGGGGCTTGCCGTCTTTATCCTCTACATTGCGATCATTCTCCTCGCCGTGAGGTACACCGTCACCGGACAGGGGCCCGCGCGGTGGGTAGTCGGCGTCTTCATCGCTGCGCCCCTGGTCATCTTTTCGCTCCGGGGCGTCCTCGGGCCCGTCCTCTTCAAGAGCCACAAACCGCACAGCGCGGTCGAATACATCATCGAGACCTGCGTGGAGATCCTGGAAATAGGACTGAGCATGATCGCGAATACCGTCTCATTCATCAGGGTTGGGGCCTTCGCCCTGTCTCACGCGGGCTTAAGCATCGTGACGTACACCCTCGCCGGGATCGTCGACCCGGCAATGACCTCCGTCGGCGCCATTACCATCATCATCGTGGGAAACATCTTCATCATCAGTTTCGAGTGCCTCATCTGTCTGATCCAGTCGATGAGGCTCGAATATTATGAGTTTTTCAGTAAGTTTTTCAGGGGGGACGGGGTGGACTTTGCCCCCTTCACACTCAAGGCAAAAATCTCGGAGGTGTAGGATGACCAGGAATACGAAGGCGAAAGTTTCTCTGTTGGTGTGTCTGATTGGTGGAGCCCTTCTCCTCTTCCCGGCTGTTATGCTGGCGGCCGGGGCGGAGGCGGCCGAGGCCGGCATGGAAGGAGGGTGGATGGGGCTGGCGTACATATCCGCCGCGCTGGCCGTGGGATTGGCCTGCCTTGCAAGCGCCTTTGCCGTTGCCCGGATCGGTTCGGCTGGCATCGGGGCCATGAGCGAGAATACGGAACTGACGGGGAGGGTCCTTATCTTTCTCGGCCTGGCCGAAGGTATCGCCATATACGGCCTTATCATCGCGATCATGATCCTGAATAAGTTCTGACAGTTTTGTAAAAATCATATTTCCCCTCCCCTGGTGGGAGGGGATTAAGGGGAGGGGGTGTAAGTACATGAAATGGTCTTACGTTTACCCTCACCCCGACCCTCTCCCATCAAGGGAGAGGGAGCATTCTTAACTTTTTACGGGATCATAAACTGTAGCATGAAAAAGATATACATCATCGGTGACATGGATACGGTAAGCGCCTTCCGCCTCTCGGGGGTGGAGGGAGTAGTCTCTGCCAGAGACGACGCGCCGTTACGCCTCGAAGAGGTCCTCAGAAAAGGGGCGGCGGGGATCGTGATGGTGACGAGCGACCTTGCCGGGGACCTCCAGGAGAGGATAACCCAGGTCAACCTCGCCATGGAGGGCCCCGTGGTCATCGAGGTTCCCGGCATCGATGAGACGGAGGGCCCCCGCCGGTCCGTCGTGGGCTACATAGCCGAAGCCCTCGGCATCTCTCTCGAATCGTAGGAAAGGATTTGGTATGAAACAGCCGCCGTTGGAAAAGTCGATCAGGAAGGAATCCGAGGAGGCAATCTACGCCATCAAGGAGAAAGAGGTCCTGGAGATCAAGGGATTGGATGAGGCCTGCTCCGCCGAGGTAGAGAAGTTCAGGGAGAAGACCGAGGCCGAAGGCCGGGAGAAGATCGAACAGGAACGGTCCCGCCTGGAGAACAAGGGCAGCCTCGAACGCAAGAAGCTCAAACTGCGCGGTCTCGACGACTTCATGAGCCGCATGGTGAAGGAGGCGGTGCAGATCATGAGGACCGACCCCCGGTACACGGCGTTCCTCCTGGACAGGGTGCGCGATGCCGCGGGCGAGATAGGGATCGGGATCGAGGTGTCCCTGAAGAAAGAGGACCTCGTTCTTGAAAAGGAGATCATGGCGGCCGCGAAGAAGGCGGGGCGAAACCGCGACGTCGCGCTGCGCGAAGATCCCGCGATACAGTGGGGAGGATGCGCCATACGCGACGAGTCGGACGGACGTATCTTCAACAGCACCATCGAGAGGATCTACTATCGGAAATCTCCGACGATCCGCCGGGAGATTGTGAAGATCTTGAATGAAAAGGGCTTTTTCTTTAGATGATGGGGGCGCAGACGTGGATGATATGCTGACAGAAAGCGTGATGCCGGTGAACGGCCTGGATAATGGAAGCCCGGACGCGGATGGTATGCTGACAGGGAGGGTGATATCGGTGAACGGCCCGATCGTCAAGGCTGCGGGCCTGCAGGGGATACGGATGTTCGACATCGCCGAGGTGGGGCCCGACCGCCTCATCGGCGAGGTGATACGGCTGATCGAGGATATCACCGTCATACAGGTGTACGAGGACAACACGGGCCTCAGGCCGGGGGATTGGGTGATATCCTACTGCAGGCCGCTGTCGGTCCTTTTGGGGCCCGGTCTCATCGCGAACATCTATGACGGGATCCAGCGCCCCCTCGTCGGCATCTCCGAACTGTGCGGGCACTATATCAAAAAGGGGATCAAGCTGTCCCCCCTCGATGTTGACAAAAAGTGGGAATTCAGGCCCCTGATCGAGGCCGGGGTCGAGGTGAAGGAGGGTGATCTGATCGGAGAGATACCGGAGAGTCCCCTTGTCACGCACAAGGTCCTCATCCCCCCCGGTGTCTCTGGCAGGCTGACCTCCATCGCCCCCCCCGGCCAGTACACGATCGAGGACGAGGTATACACCATCGAGA
>Ga0208905_1001247_pt1 | contig 12878 bp, 13 predicted proteins | sample AntAceMetag02UKS_FD_184776 | JGI IMG/M metagenome (GOLD analysis project Ga0208905, IMG submission 184776) | Saline lake microbial communities from Ace Lake, Antarctica - Antarctic Ace Lake Metagenome 02UKS (SPAdes) (version 2) | ecosystem: Environmental > Aquatic > Non-marine Saline and...
TTCCGTCTTCGATCTGCTGTACATGCCAGCCAGACGATTCAAAACGTTTTCCCACATCCTCGGTGAAGGAAAGCCTCGTCTCACCGGCAAGCGATATCAGGTTGTCATCATACAGGACGATCAGTTTGCCGAGCTTCAGGTGCCCCGCCAGCGAGCAGGCCTCGTAGGATATCCCCTCCATCAAGTCGCCGTCCCCGGCGATGGCATAGGTATAGTGATCCACGACCTTCGCATCGGCGGTGTTGTATACGGCGGCGAGATGGGCCTCCGCGATTGCCATGCCGACCGCGTCCCCTATCCCCTGGCCGAGCGGTCCGGTCGTGACCTCCACCCCCGGCGTCGCGCCGAACTCGGGGTGTCCCGGAGCCTTGCTTTCCCACGCGCGGAATGCCTTTATGTCATTGAGGGAAAGATCGTAGCCTGTCAGATGGAGGAGCGCATAGAGCAGCATGGAGCCATGCCCCGCGGAGAGGATAAAGCGGTCCCTGTCCACCCACCCCGGATGTGAGGGACTGTGTTTCAGGTGTCTCGTCCAGAGGGTATAGGCCATCGCGGCGCCCCCCATCGGAAGTCCCGGGTGTCCCGATTTCGCCCCCTGTATCGCGTCAACCGCGAGGAAACGGATCGTATTGATGGAAAGCTCCGCCAATTGTTTTGCGTCGTTATTACCCATGTTCTCTGTCAGCTCCTTGAAGAATATTTAGATGTACACGCCCAGGTCTTTGAAAACAGTGGAGATGTGCGCGCGAGAGTGCCCTGCTGTTGAGATACGAACGCCCGGCACAGGCATGGCGAAACCACCCCGTCTATCCGGGTTTTACTACTTGATTCCGTAGTAATTCTCAAGAAAAATGTAAGACGGACCAGGGACGAAGGTCACGGAAGGTCACGGAAGGTCACGGAAGGTCACGGAAGGTCACGGAAGGTCACGGAACTCGGCAACCATGACGGTGTGGTCGGACGGTTTCTCCGCACGCCTCGGACCAAGATCGATGGAGCAGTCGACGGAAAGATCAGCCAGGGGCCTTGTCGCAAGGATATGGTCGACCCGCCAACCCAGTCCCCTGTCCACCGCCGCGGGGACCCGGTAGTCGAAGAACGCGTACTGATCAGCTTCCCCCGGGTGATGTTTTCTGAAGACATCGGACAGTCCCCACGACATCATGGCGTCAAAGGCCTCCCACACCTCCGGCGTAAAATCGGCATGTCCCAGGAGTCGTTTGGGATCATGGACGTCGATCTCCTCGCGGGCGACGTTGAGATCACCGCAACAGACCAGCGGGTCATCCGGCGAATAGTGCCGCTCCAGAAAGGTGCGGAGGCGGGAAAACCAGTCCAGCTTGTACTGGAACTGGGGCAGTTCTACGCCTCGCCCCTGGGGCACATACAGATTCAGGACCGATATGCCGGAGAAGACCCCCCGTATCAGGCGGCTGGTGTCGAACGGTTCCGTATCCTCCAGACCGAACGTGACCTCATCGGCCTTCTCCAGCGACGCTATGGCCACGCCGTTATACCGTTTCTCCCCGCTGAAGACCACGTGGTAGCCGGACTGTTCAAACTCCGTCGCGGGAAATTTCGCATCCTCGACCTTCGTCTCCTGCATACACAGGACATCGGGACGATTCTCCCGAAGCCACGGGAGGACGATATGGAGACGGGACCGGATGGAATTCACGTTGTAGGTGGCAATCTTGAACATAGTCGTCATCCCTCTTTTTTATTTCCCTACCCGGGCATAAGGGTCTTCAGAATATCCTCTTTGCCGACAATGCCGACCAACCTGCCCTGATCGAGGACCGGCACCGTGTGTATGGTATGCTTTACCATCAGCGTAGCGATCTCTTCCAGCTCTGTTTCGGACTCAACCGTTATGGGATCGGAGGACATAACCTCAGCCACGGTGACCGCGGCCATCTTTTTCAGCGCCTTTTCAATATCCTTCTGGGAGGTCAGGGGAATCAGGCTGTCGAGGATGATGAAGTAGGAGGGCAGGGGCAGCTTTTTCTGCTGCGTGATCAAATCGTCCTGACAGATCATCCCCTCCAGGCGCCCCTCCTGATCCACGACCGGCAGGCCGTTGATGTGGTGTTCAAGCAGCAGCCGTGCGGCCTGGACAATCTCCGTCTCGGGATGGACCACGATTACCTTCTTTGTCATAATATCTTTTGCCTTGTACATTGTATCCCCCTCTCCATTACTTCATTGTACCTGTTAAGGGCCCTTTTTTTCGTCCGGATTATGAAACAGACCCATGACACCGGCGATTTTCTCCGATGATCCGACGGCAAAAAGTACATCACCCGCATGAAACGGCATATCCACGTCCGGACTGGACAAGACCTCAGTCCCCCTCCGCATGGCCAGCAAGGTGACACCGTATTTTTTCCTCAGCTCGATCTGGGCCAGCGATCTTCCGATGATCGGCGCCTTTTCTCCAATCCGTAGCGCACTGATCTCGATATCGGGGACCTGAATCTTCAGATCGGCAAACGATGCCGTCTCCCGGGCAAGAGACCGGAACATCTCGTACCCATCCGACCGCACCTCAGCGGCGAACTTCTCTATCGTATCCCGGGGAACGAGATATTTTGCCAGGACCCGGTTGAAGATCTCCACGGATGTCTCAAACTCCTCCGGAATAACCTCGTCGGCCCCCAAGTCGTACAGAGGGGCCATCTCCTGAACATAACGCGTCCGTACGATGAGATACACGTTCGGATTCAACCTCCGGGCAATTTCGGTGATTCCGCGGGTTGCCGCGGGATCGTTGATGGCGACCACGACGATCTTCGCATCCTGTATGTCCGCGTGTCGGAATACCGCCTCCTGAGTCGCGTCACCGTAACAGATCGGCTCTCCCTTCGCCTGTTCACTCCTCACCGTTTCGGGATTCATCTCGATAATCACATAGGGGATATCAGCAACCCCGGCCGCTCTCGCAACGTTTCTGCCGTTGACCCCGAACCCGACGATAATTACGTGGGCCTTCTTGCCCTCGGCCACCATCTCCGGGACGGGATACAACCCCGTTCTGAGCCGCCCCGGAACGGGCCCCCGCAACACGAAATCCGCCACGCGGGGGGCACCTCCTATGATGAAGGGCGTCGCTGCCATACTGAGGACGGAGAACGACAGGAACGTCTGATACCCGCCTCCGGAAAGCAGACCATACTCAATGCCGGTCTTGGACAGGATAAACGAAAATTCACCGATCTGGCTGAGGGCGAACCCGACCAGGATCGCGGCGCGCAGTGGCAGGCCCAGCAGTACGGCAGCCCCTCCGGCAATGACTGCCTTGAGGAGAAGAACCCCCCCGGTAATTAGGACGATCACCCCGAGATTTTGGAAGAGAAAACCGATATCCAGCAGCATGCCAATGGAAACGAAAAAGAAGCTCATAAAAACATCCCGGAAGGGGAGGATATTGCCGAGCGCCTGGTGGCTGTATTCGGATTCGGAAACAATCAGCCCCGCCAGAAACGCTCCGAGGGCGAGAGAAAGGCCGATGCTGGAGGTCAGCCACGCAACCGCAAAGCATATTACAACAATAGTCAGCAGGAAGAGTTCCCGGCTTCGCGTCCGGGTGATCTGATACAGGACTCGAGGCACGATCCATTTTGCACAGATGATAACCAGCGCGATGATCCCGATTCCCTTGGCGATGAGAACCAGGGAGATACCGGCCAGGTGTTCCGTTGCACCAGCCAGCAGAGGCGTAACCAGTATCATCGGCACAATGATGATATCCTGGAAGATCAGGATGCCGAGCGTGGTGCGCCCGTGAGGACTGTCAATTTCAGCCCTCTCCTGGGTGAGCTTCATGACGATGGCCGTGCTGCTGAGAGCCACCAGAAATCCCATAAAGATCGCCTCCCCGACGGGCTGCCCCATCTCCCTGGCCACAAAAAAGACGACCAGGAGGGTCAGCGACACCTGAAGCATGCCCCCGGCGATAACGGCCCTCTTGATCTGCAGCAGTCTGTTGAGTGAAAACTCGATCCCGATGGTAAAGAGCAGCAGGACCACACCGACTTCGGCGAGAAATTCAACCTCATGGACCGCCTTTACCAGCCCCAGCCCGTGAGGCCCCGCCAGTATCCCGGTCAGGAAAAACCCCACGATCGTCGGCACGCGGACCTGATGGCAGACGAAGGCCACAAAAACCGACAGTCCCAATATGATAATAACGTAATCCAGCAGTTGGCTTTCCATATCCCCGTATGCCCCTTACGCAACTACAAAACCCGAGTTTACAAATCAAATAAGAGATACCCTATCATTCCGGCTGGGGTTTTTCAAAAATATTGTATGTATCGGGCGGGATACCCTTGCGAGCCTCAGCCTCAGAACATTTTCAAAGGTCTTTCGAGATTCTACCGTATATTTTCAATGTCCGATAAGAACCAAGTATGATAGAATATATCTCTGAAGTGAAGAAGTCAGTTGCTACCGCATCATACCAGCACTGAGGGGAGGGATCACCATGATAGGGAGAAATATAGTCGTTATAGGGTCATGTGTTGCGGGGCTTCTTTTGGGGGGCATTACCACCGGAACATTCCCGAGAGACGCCACCGCCGCACCCCGCACAAAGACCGCCACCTTTGCGCTCGGCTGATTCTGGGGAGTAGATGCCCAGTTTGGGAGCATCGAAGGCGTCACGCGGACCCGTGTCGGATACACGGGGGGAACAAAAAGAAATCCCACCTACCGCAATCTCGGGGACCATACCGAGGCGGTCTGGATCGAATTTGACCCGGGAAAGGTCCGCTACAGCGAACTGGCAGATCTCTTCTGGAGCAGTCACGATCCCGGAAGCAAGCCCGGATCACGGCAGTACATGGCCGCCGTTTTTTATCATACCGAAGATCAGAAGCGGTTGATCCTGGCGGCGCGAGACCGCTCTTTGTCGGATACAAAAGGGAAGATCTTCACGCAAATTCTCCCGGCCTCAGAATTCTACCCGGCGGAGGAGTACCATCAGAAGTACTCCCTGCAAAAAGAGCGAACCATGATGAAGGTGCTGAGCGAAGCATATCCTGACAGGCAGGCACTATTTGACTCTCCGGCTGCGGCGCGCCTGAACAGCTATTTTGCCCGCCACATCACGATTAAAGGACTCAGGGAAGCGCTGTCCAATCTCGATGATCTCCCTCCGGGGGCACGTGAAAAGCTCCTGGACAGTGTGTCGAGTCTTGAAAACTAGCTACAGCAATAATCGTGGAGTGGCAGGCTCAGTGACCTCGAAGCTCACAGGCTGAGAATTACCCTGCTCTTTCTGGCGAACAGGAGCCCGCTTTCAAACCGTGGCCTTTTTCCTTTTGACTTTCCCCTTTTTTTATCCTAGGGTACAATAAACTCGGTCGTAACGGGAACATACCGGATATCTACCCGATAGATCGGGATAAATCCCGTAACTGCTAAACCGTGGACAGTGGTGTCCATATAGAGGGGAGTTCGGCGAGAGCCACCAGTGAAAGGTAAGGAAGTATTATGGGAACACCAGAGGACCACTTGGGCAAGGTACGCATAATTTCAAGGCTGTACGAACTTATCAATTCCCTTAATGAAGAACAGCAGACATCTCTCATAAAACAGCTTTTCCAGGGTGAGCTGCCAAAGTATATTTTCAAGATGATTATCGACATGCCCGACGCTCAGCAGTTGATGATTATCGACCAATTGGAGGTGATGATAGAGGGAGAGCGCCTCTGGGATGAAGAAAATGTAAACGTTCTCGACATCGATACACGACGGGGAACAAGAACACCCTGCGTTATCCTGGTTGACTTTTCAACGGAAGACCTCTCCGCTCAGGAATTTATCCACGATATCAGTATCGACGGGGCCTTTATAAAGACCGACCACTCTCTCGTGCTGGGCCAGGAGGTTGCCCTTTCCTTCTCGGTTCCCAATTTCGAAAAATCATTTGATCTGGCGGGAAAAGTCGTGCGGTCCAACGGCGAGGGGATAGGGGTTCAGTTCACGAATCTGAGTAAAAAGCAACAAAGCATAATGAAATCCTTTATCAAAAGTATGGATAAGGCCTAACCCCACGCATTCCTTTCCATAAGACATCTTAAGACATCAATTATTCCAAGCGTTTGATCTGAAGGGAAACGCGCTTTTCCCCCTGCTGTGTCTCCTGACGACCCGTTTCCTCGAAACCGTAGTTTCGATGAAAGAGTCGGGATATCTCATTCTTGGGCCGGAGGTTGTATTCACACGCCATGAGCGACACGTTTTTCTCCCCGGCAAACACCTCAAGGTCCCTGTATAAGAGAGACGCAACCCCGTACCGCCGGCCATCGGGAACAACGACGATCCGATCGATATATACGAAGGACTCGAACCGCTTTTTGAACCAGAGAAAATTTAAGCTGTCATATTCGGCAGACGGATCAAAGGCGATTAAAAATCCCACGATGCGGTAAGCGGCCTCCGCCACACGAAAATATATGGCGCGCTCATAAAGATTCTCCAGGTTCCCGAGCGAAATCGATCCGACATGGGGGGTATTGGCCTGATTGAGCTCGAACAACTCCTGCAGCTCAGCGGTAGTGACATCGCGGATGTGAAGGTCTTTCATGGCTGATGATATAACGTGCTTTGAGGAATATATCAACGGGAGATGAGGTCTAATCTTCTTGACACACAGGTGCCCTCTTTTTATACCCAACCAGCTAAAAAGCGGTAAAGAACCGTGTCTCTGCCTGCAAAAAAACAGGCAAATGCTGATATCACGCTGTGAAGAACCCACAAAAAAACGAACCCAGGCACTAGACGCTATTCGGTCTGAGATGCCTGGCTTCGGGTAACGAGGGTCCTTACGACGCTCTACCGCATCGAATTGTAAGCATCGGAATTAATATGTCAAGGGTCCCTCGAAAAATTATTTGTACAATCTTTCGAGGGGTGGCTTTCTACATCGTGTACTTCGTGCCTGAGAAGAAAAACTGCGCGAGTATCCCCGCGATAGGCGGAAAGATGAAGGTTCAGGCAAGGCGGATGAGCGTGAACCTCCAACCCAGGATCCCCACCTCCATCGGAAGCCTGCTGACCGCCCACAAGGACCATCCCGTCAGGAACGCGACCATCGTTCCCGCGCCGGCGCCGGACTTCAGGAGTGCTGCCGCAATAGGCAGGTTGACATACCGCCGCCCGGATTATTGTAAGGATCTTGAAATAGCGCCGCCTTTTCGAGAGAAGCCCCGGATGTGTCGTCACCCCCGTTCGGGGCTTCACCTGTTTCCCCTGCGATACGACCTCAATCAGATGTCGGTTGTATACAACGTGGGTCGTTGTTCACGGGAGAATCGACAAATTTTGAAACCGGATACGTTCTGACCCTGGTAACGCGGCCCTGCTCCAAAATCATATTCAAGTTGTCATAGTCAGTAACCGCGGGATCGAGCCACGCTTCTATTGCCTCAGGCTTGAGAATAACCGGCATTCGATCATGGATTGGCCGTATCGATTCACTTGCCTCCGTAGTGATAATCGTGCAGGAGTGATAAAGGGATTCATCAGTCCCTTTCCATGTCTCCCAGAGCCCCGCAAAGCCGAACAAACTGTCGGTAGCCGGGGCGCAGTACCAGGGCTGCCGGTCTTTCCATTCATAGAAACCATCGGCCGGTATGAGGCAGCGCCTTTTCTTGAAGGCTCTTTTGAAGCTCGGTTTTTCCCGGAGTGTCTCGGCACGGGCATTGATAAGCCTGGAAACCCCTGACAGGTCCTTCGCCCACGGTGGTACAAGGCCCCAGTGCAGTTTCCCCAGGCGATTGTCTTTCAGCCGGATCATCGCATACACCTCATCGCCGGGGGCTATATTATAGCTGGCCTCCATCTCACCGGTTACGGTACCAACGCCGAAGACCTTTTTTATATTCCTGAGCGAGCTATATAGCGTAAATCGTCCACACATGGCTGTTATGACACCTTGGGTAGTTGGTCCCAGTTGGTTGTATAGGAAGGGGAACATCTCTGACGAACGGTCTTCCACTTCTGGTTCCTGGTGGACCCCGTGGCGGCATACCTGACCGAATTCGACCCAAATCTTTGGTTTATGCTGTCGAAGGCCCGCATGATCTCCTTTGACGTTTCTTTTTGTCCATAATCAAAGAGAGTCGTCTGGATGTGGCTATCGGAAGACAGATCCCTGAATATAACGCCGGCCTTCTTGTACCGGTACCCTTCCCGGTAGATCTCATCGAGACCGCTGTGCGCGTATCTTATGAGCTCTGAGGTGTCACTGGTTGAGAAAGGGAGCCGTATCGTCTTCATGTTAAAGTATCTCGATTCCCTGTGGTAGGGATTGGTCATAAGGAAGACCACCAGTATGTTCGCCTCACGGTGCGCCGCTCGCAGCTTCTCCGCCCCCCTGGATGTGTAGGCGGCTACCGCTTCGTTCACATCAGCCCTGTCTCCCAGGGGATGCTTGAATGACCGGGATACGGTGATCTCATTTTTGGGAGGGGGGCATTGTTCAAGGGGGTAACAGGACACTCCCCTGAGCTCCTGGAGGAGCCGAAGACCCGGTATTCCCATTTTCTTCTTTATGAGGCTGTCGGGGGCATTGCGAAGCTCCAGCGCGTTGTTGATGCCGACACTCCTGAGAAATGTGGCGTAGCTCCTTCCCACACCCCAGATATCTTCCACCTGCGTTATTGCAAGAGCCCTGTCCCGATACAAAGACTTGGTCAGATCCAGTACGCCCTGTGCCTTCTCAGACTTTTTTGCTATGCGGTTGGCGATCTTGGCAAGGGTCTTTGTTTCCGCGATACCGACGGAGACAGGGACGCCTGTCCATGTCCGTACCGTGGACCATATAGACCGCCCATAATCGGCCAGGTCGCCTCTCTTGAAACCGGACAGATCCAGGAAGGCTTCATCGATGGAATAGATTTCAACGTCGGGAGTAAATTCCGAGAGGGCTTCCATCACCCTCTGTGACATATCGCCGTACAGGGCATAATTGGACGAATAGACATGCACCCCGTGGGCCTTGATGACATCCTGCATCTTGAATACGGGGGCGCCCATCGGGATACCAAGAGCCTTGGCCTCATTCGACCTGGCAATGACGCAGCCATCATTATTGGAAAGCACCACGACGGGTTTTCCCATAAGTCCGGGATTAAAAACCCGCTCACAGGAAACGTAAAAGTTATTGCAATCTACCAGTGCAAAGGTGGAGGACATTATCAATCCTATCGGATTACAGGGGGTGGATCACATTGGTGACCACACCCCAGACCTCAAAGTCCATTTCCTCATCGACCTGCAGGGGTTTGTAATCCTTGTTTTCAGAAATCAGAACAACCGTGCCTTTTGTTACACGAATCCTCCGTACGGTCAATTCACCGTTCACGACCGCTATGACCACCTTCTTGTTGGCGGGTTTGAGAGAGCGATCCACGATCAATATATCACCATCGTGTATCCCCGCATCGATCATGGAGTTACCGCTTACCTTCACAAAAAACGTCGCGGCAGGATGTTTGATAAGGTATTTGTTCAGGTCCAGATTGCCTTCTATGTAGTCTTCCGCGGGGGAAGGGAACCCTGCCGAGACCGGAACCAGGAACAGGGGGCGGGAGCATGGTGTAGATTGATCGGGTTGGTAGATGGCCTTCACTTTCATGGCTATCTATATATAGAATGTCTTCTAATTCTTCAATCGGATAATCCGTTTGCGTAAGGGGAGGGAGCTTTCCTTCAGGATCTCGGCAAATCTTGCTGCCTCTCAATATCGGAATCCGGTATCGATGATCCTGGATTTTGCGGTGAAGGGACTTCTTCCTGTAGCAAACAAACCTTGTATCGGAGTATGTGCCGTAGATTATAGATGGCAATCAACAACAAGAGTCAGTGGCAACGTTAACCGAATTATTTTCATGATAATAATTTAGTATTGTGTCCCCCGAATTCCAACAAGCCTATCTAGCTCTATGTTGTTGATATATCTGAAATTATTGGTGGCGGCGGGAGTCAAACTGACAGCCTATATACTTTGTATATTTACGTTATTCAATCCCAATTTTTTATAGATACCCCCAAATGTACCCCCAAAAATTACCACTTGGCGGGGTTTCGATAAGAAAATCCACTTTGCAAAGCAAATTTTAATTCCTTCTTCCATACCCTTCTATGGCTCCTTTTTATCATCAATCTCCGACGAACGAAACCTTTTGAAAAGCGCTTCCACTATTTCGTCGGCCTCCGTTGAGACTGACCTTTGCGGTGTCGCCAAACTGCGGATAATATCCCCCTGACGCTGGTATGCAACCTCTCCATAGTTCAGAAAGGTCGTCAAAACTTTCTCATGTCCCAGGTTCTGGCTCCACGCCTTAAATTGTTCCGGCGTATTGCAGACCTCTTCGCCGAGTTGGACAAGGGTATATCTGAAACTATGGGGATTGAAATACGGCAGCCCGGCACTGACAAAGGCGCCGCGAAAGATCGTTCGAATGGGAGAGGTGGTAGACCAATGCTCCCTTTTTAAACCCGCCGCCGCAAACTGCCTGTCAGGACCTAGAGCTACCCGCGTCGCTGGGAACAGTGGATCATCATTGCCCCACATCTTCTCATCTCGTAGATACGATACCCACTCGGCTACAATCGCGCGAACTTCCTTGCCCACCGGAAAGAAGAAGGTGGTGAAGGTTTTGCTGAATTTTGTTTTTATCTCTCGGGCATCCTGGTTGATGCAGCCGGCAACCAGATCGACATGTTTGAGCTTCAACGAAGCAACGGCACTGTCCCGCGCCCCCGTCAGCAGCGTGAAAGCCACCAGAGCACGATTCCGGCGCTCTATATCAGTTGTGGCCGGCATGTTATTGATGACATATTTCACCTGTTCCAAGGTCGGTACCCTTTGTTGTCGTTTTGCTGTGGCAATCCGGGTATCTTTACTAGACAGATTGAAATACTCGGCATCAAGATACTGGACACGAGATTTGTATCCTGGTTCACGGGCCAGCCACTGAAAAAATCCTTTCAGTTGCGTCAGGGTCGCATGAAGGGTTGCCTTGCTCAGGTTCTGCCCGGACTGGACTCCTTTCTGATCGGCAAGATGCTTCTTGAAGGCAATGGCCTGTTGAAAATGAAATGCCTTGAAGTCGCGATACTTGGTATACTCTTCGAAGCGAATCAGAGCCTTCGCGGTCGTATCAATTGTTGCCTCACTGTATCGTTTGGCTTCCTTGAGGAAAGCAAAGTATTTTCGCTTGATCCGTTCATTATCTGCATTGTACTTTTTCATGGGTTTATATCTCCTATCTGAAGTCACTGTTTGTGGAGGGGTGAGGGCTCTCTATTAAACGTGGGAGTTCTTCCGGGAATCTGATGTCCACTTTCCCGTCAAACTCCCCGATTCTGGCCAGGCTGACGTGACGATTCATCAAGGAATTGCAGTCCGGGCAGATGGCAACAAGGTTGCCGAACTTTTCAGTAATGGGGCAATAATCCGCCATGCCGCCGGCAGGGAGTTTCGGGGCGCGACAGCGGACGCAGTAGAGCTCCCCCGGCTTGCACGGCTGCTTGTTTTTCACGCGACGAGCCTTCAGAAATTCCACCAGGACATGACCAAGAATCAGCATTGGGCGCTTGTCATCGATGGTGTTCAGCCCATCTTTGATCCAGTGGCGCACGGTATTTTTGTGCATTCCGAAAAGAGAAGCTATCTCCTCCACTATATAGGCTCGATGGATTTTTACGAGTCGGTGGTTGGGATGGCGTTTTTTCATCGCTCCCACTCCTTCGTCTCCTTGCGGGCCGCTTCCAGCTTCGTCACCAGAACACGGATTTCGTCATCTGTGTTCCCGGCAATGCGCGCCGTGTTGATAGCTTCTACTTCGTCGGAGGGCCACCCGACTGCCCGAGGACCGAGGGACACCGGTTTTGTCCACAATCCTTGTGAGACCCGCAGATAAATGGTGGAGCGGGAAAGCCCCGATGCAAATTTGACGGCTGGGATTCTCAGTATAATACGCTTCATCTTTAAACCTCCTTGAGGGGTATTGGAAATCTTTAGACAAAGCGTAGATGTGCGATTTGGGCGATACAATACCCGGGCAAGGGCACGCCTTGGACAATCCATTTCTTTCAATATCAACTAGTTGAAGCTATAAGGATATGAGTGCCAGAACGGGCACAATTGAGACTTCACTGCGAAGAGTGTTAGAAAATCATGGGTTTACCATAAGGCGAAGTTGGGCGAAAAGATTCCGCCCAACTTTTTTGTGATTTATCAGGTTTTTAGCGAAATTTTGTTTTAAAAATTGATAATCCGATATGAGCACTTCATCTACTTATCAACGCCGTTGACTGTACCGAGAGATTACCGAGTATTTATTGAAGTCGAGTTTTTACGTAAAAGCTTTTGTGTAGCAGATTTCAACCCGTACTGCGCAGATGTAATCGAAGAAAAAATGACATGAGACGGACCTTGACGCCACCTCCTGGTGACACATTATAAACCGGACAGATTACGTGCTACAACTCCGGACACATTACGTGCTCCTAACATTTTGAGGAATTTTCTTGACATATGCGTAGAAATATAATTGGTTTAAAAAAGTGACTCTGGACAAAGCGGCGAATCACTGAAAAATGGATGAACCAACATCCAATGGTTTCTGTTGAAAGGCATTATGGCCATCATGACGGTGTCACTTGCCTTTTGTAGACACGAATTTCCTGAAGCATATGTATCCGTGAAAAGACCCAATATTGATAGTCGGAAAGCCCATATCTCCCCAATTCGTACCGAGCAAATATCCAGGTAATACCTTAACATGGATTGAATTGCTTTCAAAAAGGAGGAAAGTCGATGAAAAAAAGAATAGGGGTCTCTTTTCTGTTACCAAAGGGGT
>Ga0208905_1001248_pt1 | contig 12874 bp, 9 predicted proteins | sample AntAceMetag02UKS_FD_184776 | JGI IMG/M metagenome (GOLD analysis project Ga0208905, IMG submission 184776) | Saline lake microbial communities from Ace Lake, Antarctica - Antarctic Ace Lake Metagenome 02UKS (SPAdes) (version 2) | ecosystem: Environmental > Aquatic > Non-marine Saline and Alkaline...
GAGTTTGAAAATCCAGATGGTCTTAATAAATACAGAGTACACCCCGAGCATGTTAAAATTTTAAACTTTTTAAAGGAAATTGTAGAAAAATCTACTGTTGTTGATTACGAAATAAATTAGTCTGACTATTTACCGGTTTTGTATTCAGTTTACTCCACTCCGAATTCTTCCTCCAAAAAACCCTTTAACCTTGCCGGTTGAATTCTTCTGCTTAACTCTCCATTTTTACAATATGATATTCTTCCGGTTTGCTCAGATACGACAATAGCAATTGCATCCGATTGTTCGGTTATTCCTGCGGCAGCACGATGACGCAGACCCAAACGGGCAGGGATTTCTACGTTTGATGAAACAGGCAAAATACATCCGGCAGCACGAATTTTATTGCTAACAATTATCATTGCTCCATCGTGTAAGGGGCTGTTTTTATAAAATATATTTTCGATTAATGGTGATGATATCTCTGCATTAATAATTTCGCCTGTATCAGTAAAAATTTGTAATTCATTTGATTTTGCAATTACTATCAAAGCTCCTTGTTGTGCTTCCGACATTCTCTGACAGGCAACTATTATTTTGTCAATATCAAGTTTGTTCTTATAGCTTTTTAGGTGAGTTTGCCAAAAAAAGAATTTTTTCTTTATTCCTAAAATAAATTTTGGTGTGCCAAGAGTAAATAAAAATTGTCTTATCTCGGGCTGAAATATCACGATAAGTGCAATAAAACCAACGCTAATAAAACCACCTAGTATTTGACTTAGAAGCTCCATTTCTAATACACTTACTGCTTTCCAAATAAGGAAAAGAGCTAAAATGCCTATAAAGATATTTATCGCAACTGTGCCTTTTAGTAATTTGTATAGTTCGTAAAATAAGAAAGCAACAAGTAAAATATCAACTATGTCGAGCCATCTGATGTTTATATAACCGGTAATGAATAGTTCTGTCAAAAGTTATTTTTATTTTATGCAAAGATAAAATTTAAAATGACTACTTAAATCTAAAGTGACTAAAATTTAAAAAATTAAGAAAAGTAAAAATCAGAGATTTTGCACAAGCTAACTCCTTCCCCCTTTTTTTTGGGGAAGGTCCATACGGACTCATTTTAGTCGCTGGGAAGGGGGTGTTTTATTCGTAGCCAATCCCTTTTTTATATTTCCATCGCTTATGCGACCATAACCAGTTTTCGGGTTTCTTTATGATAATGCTTTCAAGTATTTCGAAATATTTATTAGTTATTTCGTGTTCTTTAGTTTTTTGTGGTTCCTCGAATAATGTTTGAGCTGTTATTTCATAATAGCCGCGCTTTATTCTTTGAATACCAATAAAAATAACTACTGTATCAAGCATTTTAGATAGTTTCTCTGCTCCAATATGTACCGGCGTTTCCTGATTAAGGAAGTTAATCCAATATTTTATTTTACTATGATGAGGGCTTTGATCTGCCATAAACATATACAGCTTATTGCCCTGCTTATGTTCAAGCATTACATCATAAGTTTTTTCCATTGGATAAAGGGTAAATCCAAATTTTTCTCTTACTCTAACAATGTATTTGTTAAGGATCTCATTTCCAAGTTTTGCATACACAGCCCAACATTGATGAGGAACCCACAGTGGGGTGCTTACACCATATTCCCAATTATTATAATGTCCCATCAGCATCATTACACTTTTACCTTTATCGTAGTAATGTTGAAAAAGTTCGGGATTTGTAAATTTAAAACGTTTTTTTATTGATTTTTTAGAAATTGTAAATTCCTTTATAGTTTCGATAGTAATGTCTGTGAGGTTACGAAAAAACTTTCGTTGAATACTTTTTATCTCCTTGTGTGATTTTTCGGGAAATGAATTCTTTAGATTATTATAGATTACTTTTTTTCGATATCCGACAAGGTAATATAGCAGTACAAAGAAAAAATCTGATATTCCGTAAAGGATAAAGTGAGGAAGAATTGAAATACCGAAAATAAATGGTAAAGCAAGATAAGTTCCAAAAGCCTGTCTAAATTTCTTCATGCTTTATTTTTCCTGATTTTTATTGAAAAGAATAACTATAAGAATAAGAAGTAAGCCTCCAAATGCCCGGTTGCTTGATTTTAAATTCGAATATTACCCAGTGCTGTGAAATACGACCTATATTCCACGCTAAATAACTGAACTTACATACAAATGGAAATACTATATTTTCATAGCATATCATATTATTTTCTTTTGTCATAATTCCACTGCTTTCTGATATAATTATTTGTTCGGTATCATTAATTTGTAAGCCATTTTGATAAATGTTAATTGATATACGATTACCTTCACCATGTCTGCTGCATGTGTATCTTTCAATATATTCTTCATGAATTATTTGTGGCTTCTCAGGTTTTGGTCCAATATATATATCATTTTGCCAGATGCCTACTAATAAGCTATCCTTATTATTTGTATTATAAATAAATTTTCCTTTGCCATGCCTCAAACCTTTTTTCCAATTTCCTTCAAAAATTTCTCCTTTTGAACTTGTGTATATTCCATATCCATTTGGCAATCCTTTCCTGAACTTACCTTCGTATGTACTAATTCCCACGGCTTTTCCTTTTCCGTGTGCCAAACCTTTTTTGCATTTTCCGATATAAGTGCCGGATATTTTTGGCATTAGAACCTTACAATTCTGTTGACTATAAACAAATGTACCTGCTGCAATAAATACAAATATTAATGATAGTTTTTTAAGATGTCTCATTTTTATTATGATTTTATAATAAACGAAAGTCGGAATATCTATTCATTCAGGAAGACGTTCTTACTTATTAACAACTTAAATGGTAAAGTAAAATAAGTACCAAAAGCCTGTTTGATATTTTTTACTTTTTTTATTGATAAGAAAGATAATTAGTTATATAGAGTTACCTTCCAAATTCCTTTCTGTGTAATTTTAAATTCAAATAAAACATAATATTGTCCTGTGTGAGCTTTATTCCATGATTTGTAATTGATTTTACAAACAAACGGAAAAACTACATTTTCATAATAAACAATATGCTCGTCTTGAGTTTTTATTCCACTTGTTGCAATTACCCTGAATTGCTCAATATCAGAGTTGCGGGAACCATTTCTAAAAATGTCAATATTGATACGATCACCATCACCTTGTCTTCTAAAAGAATATCTATCAAGATTATCTTTATGAATTACTTCGGGTTTTTCAGGTATTGGACCCATATATTTATCATTTTTCCATATACCTACTAACAGACTGTCTCTGTTGTTAAAGGTAAATGAAAATTTCCCTTCACCATGTCTTAAACCTTTTTTCCATTTTCCGGTATACACTTCTCCGGTTGAACTTTTATAAGTACCGAATCCACTTGGTAATCCCTTCCTGAAGTTTCCTTCGTACGTATCCAATCCAACTGCTTTTCCTTTCCCATGAGCTTTTCCTTTTTTGCATTTCCCAATATAAGAATCGGAAATTGATGGTTTTAGAACTTTACAATTTTGCTGACTATATAGAAATGCGCCAAATGCAAAAAAAATCAATAATAATGATATTCTTTTGTAATGTTTCATTTTGTTTAAATTTTGATTTAGGTTATAAAAGTATTAATTTTTTTTTTGAAATAATTTGTAAATCTATCAAAAATTATTTATTTTTGAAGAATAATAAAAAATTGCTGTTATATTATACTCTCAGCAAGAAGATTAAAGTTATTTTTAACAATTGATTTCTTTAACTATTCAATTAATTTAGGTTTTGATAATATCTTAATTAATATATTCAAAATTATTTTTTTATCAATTTATTCGACTATGACTACAGAAAGAAAAATTATTCAAAAACTTACTAATGAAGAGATAATAAGTGGATTTCGTAATAATAATCCCGAAATTATTGAAAAAATATATGAAGATTATTTCCCTATGATTAAATATTTAGTTGAACGTAATAGTGGAACTACAAGTGATGCTAAAGATATTTTTCAGGAATCGTTAATGATAATTTATAAAAAAATTGAAAATAATGAATTCATTCTTAGTTGCTCCTTTAAAACATTTTTATATACAGTATGCAGAAATATTTGGTTTAAACAACTTAGAAATAGCAATGTTTGTTTGAATGAATTTCAGGATAATGTTATGCTTGTTGAACAAAATGACAATAAATGTATTTACAAAGAATTCTTTTTGAATAAAGAATATTTTATATTCAGGCATCATTTTGAAAACTTATCTTCTAAACATAAAAAGTTATTTGAATTATTCTTTGAAAAATATTCATTTAAACAAATTGCTGATATTTTAAATTTTAAAAACGCTGCTTATGCAAGAAAAGAAAAATATGTCTGTAAAACTTTATTAATTGAAAATATAAAAAATGACCCACAATTTGAAGAATTAATGAAGATTCAAAGGAGCTTACAGATTAACTCCTGATTCATAATAAATTGATACTGGTTTTTGTAATACAATTAAGAAGCTCTATTTTAGAATTATTTCCCCTTTTTTAAAGTCTCATAAGTAAAAATATTTAACTCAACAATTGTATTATTAAACACAAAGTGCAAAAAATATTTTGAAGTAAATTAAAAGGAGTAAAAAACTTTTATCTCTTCTTCAAATAAACACATCAAAGATTTTTTAGGACCATTATTACAGGATAAATTAATCCGGCAATTAAAATTAAGGTTATGAATGGTCTGTTAACATTTTGCCAATTGTAATTCTTGTTTTTTATTGCATTAACTCCATGATTGATTGCTGAAAAAAAGAAAAAGAAAATAAATGTAAAAAGAATTGTTAACTCAGCTTTAATACCCCAATTGCAGAAATATACAATTAATGCAACTGCTGCATAAGATAAAAGAGCAATAGCTGATTGACGTTGATAATTGCTGCCAACTTCAAAACCCTTTATTTTTGCTGACATATTGCCAAAGAAAAGGCCTTCAAAGCCTGATATCCCTGATATTGCAACAATAATAACAGGAACCATAAAATGTAGTTGGGCGATAGGATTATATGTTTCAGCAAAGCCAATTTGATAGCCCCAATAAAAAGCAATTGTAACTCCTGCAATTCTTAAAATATCAAATAATTTTAATAAATTTTTCATACTTTTTTCTTAAATTAATAATTAATTACTTATTCATTTTTAAAAGAATCGATTTATCAAAGAAATAAATTCATTTCTTATTATTGGTTTTGAAATATATTCATTACAACCGGAGTTAATTGCATCTTCTCTATCGCCCGTAAGACCAAATGCAGTCTGAGCGATGATAACTAATTCTTTATTAAATTGACGTATTTTACGAGTAGCTTCGTATCCTCCCATAACAGGCATTTTAATATCCATAAATACTAAATCTATATCAGTATTATTTTTACATAATTCAATAGCTTCTATACCATTTTTCGCATGTAATAATTCACGATACATTTTTCCTAGCATTTTATTAATGAGTAAATAAGATGCTTCATCGTCTTCTACAATTAATATTTTCAGATTTTTAATTTTCATTTCTAAATCTGTTCTGCTATTTATAACTTCGTCAACTTTTTTTAACCCTACATCATAAGGGATAGTAAAATAAAAGATTGAACCCTTTCCTTTTTCGCTTTTCACCCACAATTCACCTCCAAGCATTTCAATATAAGCTTTTGAAATAGCCAAACCTAAACCGGCTCCTTGCAAGGCTTGTTTATCTGAAATATCAGATTGTATAAAACGTTCAAAAATTGCTTTCTGTCTGTCACTGTCAATACCTAAGCCTGTGTCTTTTACGTAAAATTTAAGGTATTCACCACTTTTGGTATAGCCAAATTCTATTGAACCTTTTTCAGTGTATTTAATGGCGTTTTTTACAAGATTTGTCAGTATAGCATAAATTTTCTCACTGTCGGTTTTTAAAGTTGCTTCTTTTGAAGACAAAGACTTTCTGTACGAAAACTTAATCCCCTTTTTTTCTACCTCCGGTTTAAAGAAAGTATAAATATATTCGATTTGCTCGTTAATATTTGATTTCTTTATATTAACTTCCATCAGTCCTGCTTCTATTTTCGAAATATTAATAATATCATTGATGATATTAAGCATACGTGCTCCGCTTTTTTCTATGACACCGATATATGTTTGTTGTTCTTCTCCTGTCAAATTTGGTTCTTTCAATAAGTCGGCAAAACCAAGAATTCCATTCATGGGTGTTCTTATTTCATGGCTCATATTTGCCAGAAACGCTGATTTTAAACGGTCAGACTCCTTTGCCCTTTTAAAAGCAATAATGAGATCCTGTTCTGCTTTTTTTCTATAAATTGAAATACCTATCTGTTGTCCTATAAATTCCAGCATTTCCATATCAGACTCATTGTATGCAAATTCATCTGTGTAACTCTGAATAGCAATAACACCGGTTGCTTTCCCTTCAAATTTAAGTGGAGCCCCAAGCCATACTTTTGATAAGCTACCCCTATATTCCAGCTTGCCTTCTTCTACAAACTTTTCCTTAAGGGCAATATTCGCAAGTAATGGCTTTCTTGTTTCAACAACGTACTTCGACAAGGTTTTTTTTGCCGGATGAGAAGAAAAACCATCTTTTTCATCAGCATAAAATGGGAATTCAAGCATGTCTGTTTTGTGATCATATAGAGCTACATAGAAGTTTTTCGTATCAATAATTGCTCCCAATTCTTTCTGCATAAAGGCAATTAATTCTTTTAGATTATTTGTGGTACTAACGGCATTAGAAATATTGTATAATACTTTCTGAATTTGCTCTGAGCGCTTGCGTTCTATTATTTCAGTTTTTAAATCCTTTGTGGTTTTATTAAGATCATTTAAAACAACTAAATTGGCAATTCTCTGTTTTTCGCTTTTATCAAAAAGTCTTTTTTGTTCCACAGACTTTTCTATAGTTACTTTCTCGGCCTGTTTCCGCAAAGTAATATCTTCAAAGATTGTAGCAAAATATCCTTTCTGAGTGCTGTATGCAACTATGGAATACCACTTGTTTAATGGTTTCGAGAAGTTTTCAAAACGTGTGGGTTTACCGGTTAGAGCAACCTTACCATAAACATCTATCCATGCTATTGGATCATTTTTGATGCCGGGCAATATTTCTGTAACTTTTTTTCCTATTATTTTTTCTCGTTTTAATCCTGTCTGTCTTTCAAAAGCATCATTAATTTCAATAAAAGTATAATTAATTGGTACATTATTTTCATCTAATATAATTTTATGAAAGGCGAAAGCATCAAGCAAAGAATTAAATAAAGACTTGTATTTTTTTTCACTTTCGCTTAAGGCTTCTTCAGCTTTAATGCGTTCGTTTATCTCAGCACTAAGTTTATCAACAGATGTTGTTGATTCTTTTAGGTTTTTTGCCATTTGGTTAAAGGATTTTCCAAGAAACCCAATTTCATCTTTTCGTTTAACGGAAACTCTTGAATCAAAATTCCCTTGTGCTATTAACTCTACATGCTCTATTAATTTTCTTATTGGTTTTGCAGCTCTACTACCTATTATTTTTGAAGTAAAAGCCAAAATCACAGAAAGTAAAAATGTAATCAATAATAATATTTTTAAATCTTCTTGAGCAGGTTTAACAATAAGAGAGATCGGATGATAATCAACAATATACCAGGATTCTCCACTATTTCCTTTTTTATGGTCAGTAGATTCGAAACTCCCACCAAATTTATAATCAGAAAATTCTGAAGTTATTCCAATCTTAGATATTCCAACAATCCACTCATTATCATTTTCTTCTACAACAACGGCACCTTCCCCAGACCTGAGTTTTTCAAGAAGTTTTGCAGAAACTCTTTCGCTAAGGGGTTCTTTACCTTCCTCAAAAATAATAAGACCACCGCTACGCACCAATTTTATTACCTCAGAATCTTCTCTTGTTAAGTTCAAAATCATTTCACTAAGCGAACCCAATATGTTTAAATTCACTTTTAAAATACCAATAATTTCATCATCACTTTTTATTGGAATTACAATTCCTAGTACATAACCACCAACACTTTTGTCATAGCCCCTGTCATCAAAAAACACAGCTCCCGCGCCATTATTGTACGCTCCTTTCCACCAGTATTTATGACTATGAGCCAATGTTGTGAGTTTGGCTGTAGAAGCAATTAGTGCACCATATTTATTGGTAATAAAGATCTCACCATATTCACCTACCAAATTATTTTGTTGATTTTTTAGATATTTTGAAACAGCGTTGTTAGTATATTTAAGTATAAAAGGATTATCAATTTCTTTAATGCTTTTCCACTTTTCGTTTTTTGATTGAATTTCTTTATCTCTGATTTGTTCAGACAACAAGCTGTAATGCTCATTACTTTTTTTCAAGGATTGTAACACTATGGGAGTAACAGCAATTGTTCTGGTAGTTTTGACCTTTTCCAGAAGATGCTGTTCCATACCGACAGATATTTCGTGAGCAGCATTTTTAGAAAGTTTTAAATGTTCGTTTAACAAATCATTATAATTAATATAATAAATGGTTGTAATACCAATTATCAGAATTATAAAACTGGATATAAAAATTTTTATCGATTGGTTTAGTGCAAAATTCATTTCTAAAACTTTTTTAATATTTTCAATAATTATTTTTCATTCACTTATACTTATATGCATTAACCATTATTTTTAGGTAATAATATCATATTTTTCTTTTTCACCATTATTTTTAAGTAATTCATTAATCTCTTTCCTTAATTCATTAACTATGATTTCTCTATCCACTGAAGCCTCATTAAAAATTTCCAGTTCATTCATTCTCTTTTTCATTTCTGCTTCTACCCGTTTACGCTCTGTAATATCGGTAATAAAAGCAAGTCCACATTTTTCTCCTTCCCAAACAGTAGTTGTAGTTCTCATTTCAACAGGGATTTTTTTTCCACTTTTTGCAATCACTGTTCTTTGATATAAATTTGGCGTTTTTTCACCTTTTATACGTTTTTTATACATTTCAGCGTATTTCTTCAGCTCATCGGCAGGTGTAATATCTTTTATTGTTAACTTAAGTGATTCATTCTCGTCATACCCAATTATTTCACATAATCTATTATTTATATACCTATGCTTACCATTTGAATCGGCAATAATGATTCCATCCGGAGAATGTTCAACAATATCTTGAAGGTTTTTTTGAAGTTCTTTTAATTTTTGTTCACTTTCTTTCAGCGCTTCCTCCACCTGCTTTCGCTCAATACAAATACTCATTTCTCTGGAAACCATTTCCAGTAATTCAAGATGAGTCTGATTATAAGCCTGGGGATTATCATAATCCTGCACTACCAGCACGCCAGAAACCTTCCCTCCAATTATTAAGGGCACTCCAAGCCAAGCTTCTGCCGTGGTACCTATTAATTCTATTTCACCAGTATTGGCCAAATTCAGTATTTCTGCCTTTTTCAGAATTAAGGGTTTTTGTTCTTTAATCACCCGACCTGTCAATGATTTACCAGATGACCATTTAGGGATTTGATCCTTTTTATCTTTTTCAAAAACTGCTGATAATTGGTCTGTTTTTTTATCGTAAAATGCCACATAGAAATTTTCAACGTTCATTATCTGGCTCAGTGCCCCTCTGACCGTCTCATAAAATTCTGAAAGGTTTTTGGTGCTAAATACGATTCTAATAATTTCATACTGAATGCTTTTTATTGCCTCTGCCTGTTTGCGCTCTGTAATATCGGTGGCGATACTGAGAATAGAATTGGTATCGCCCCATTTTGTTAATTGAGCAAATACTTCCATTGGAAAAATGGAACCATCCTTTCTAACGTGCTCAACCTGAAAATTTGCTTTACCTCTTTCAGATATTTCCTTCATTCTAGCAGAAATTAGTTTTGTTGTTTCCGGTGTATCAAGTTTATCTGGTGGAAGAGCAAAAAATTCATCCCTGGTATAGCCATGTATAGCAAAGGTCTTTTGGTTTGCATATAAAAAATTCCCATTAAAATCATGAATAGTAATTGAATTAGGGGCAATATCCAGAATTTTTGCCATCCTACTGATTTCCTCTTCCGCCTGTTTACGTTCGGTGATGTCTCTGACGGAAATTAAACCTGCCAATCTTCCTTTATAGTTTGTCCTTATACCAATCGCACTTATCCATATTTTTCTTCCGTCTTTTGTAAGCGAGCGGAATTCATTGATCTGCTGTAAATTATTTTGAAACATATCTTCAGCAATGATCTTGTAAACAGCTTCCTTATCTTCCGGTAAAACGAAATCAATTGGATTTACTTCAAGTGCGTCTGCTTCAGAATCGAATCCATAGATTTGTGCAATTGCTTTATTAGAAAGAACTACTTTTTGTGTTTCAGCATCAAGAATGAAAATTCCTTCACTCATATTATCGAATAACATTCTGTAATTATGTTCACTTTTCTTCAGAGCTTCTTCCGCCTGCTTTTGTTCTTTTTTTACCTTAGCTTCATTAAGTGCCCTTTTTAAAACATATGGAAGTTTGTCCGGTTTGTCTTTTAAAATATAATCAACTGCACCTTTTTTTATAAGTTCTATTGCTGTTTCCTCACCAATAAAGCCTGAAACAATTATAACAGGAATTTCAGGGCATATTTCTATAGCTCTATTTAATGCTTCAAATGCATCGTATCCGGGTAAATTGAAATCAGCTAATATTACATCATACTTTTTATTGGAAAGTGCTTTTTCGAATTCAAATTTATTATCAACATGATTAATTATAAAATCAACTCCTGCCTTTGTCAATAATTCGCTTATAATAGCAATGTCGCGGACAGAATCCTCCAAAAATAATATTTTTAATTCTTGATTTGTTTTACTTTTCTTATCCATTTTTTTCTGTTTTTTGAGGTGGTATTTCATTAACTAAAGCCCAGAAAATGCCGATATTTTTAACAGAATCAACAAATTCATTAAAATCAACAGGTTTTACTACATACGCATTTGCCCCGAGTTCATAACATTTATTCAAGTCCGGATTTTCTCTCGAAGAAGATAGCATAACAACCGGTATAATTTTCAAATTTTCATCTTTTTTGATAATTTTAAGCACTTCAATGCCATCTAATCGTGGCATTTTAATATCCAACAGTATCACTGCAGGATTTAACTTTTTTCGCATTTTGTATTTGCCTTCATAATGCAAATATTCTAAGGCTTCTACTCCATCATTCACTATGGTTACCCTATTGGCAAGTTTGTTATCAGACAAAGCCAAGAGTGTTAGTTCAGCATCTCTGGGATCATCCTCAACGAGTAAAATTGGTTTTAAATCTTTCATTGTTTTTTCTCCTGCTTTTTTGGTAATGTGAAATAAAATGTTGCTCCTTTATCTTTTTCTGCTTTTGCCCATACACGTCCTCCATGACGGAGAAAAATTCGCTGTACATTGGCAAGTCCTATACCTGTACCTTCAAACTCTGTTTTTGAATGAAGCCGCTGAAATACACCAAACAATTTATTTGCATACTTCATATCAAATCCAACTCCGTTATCACGCACGAAAAATACAAATTCTTTTTCATTTTCTTTATATCCGACTTCAATAACAGCTTTATCTTTTTTTTCGGTAAACTTTACTGCATTGCTTAAAAGATTGACCCAGACCTGTTTAATCAAATGCTTATCGCAATATACATGAGGTAAATTTCCGATAATCCATTTTATCTTTCGTTCATTGCCCATGTTAATTATTTTAATTTCATTCTCAAGTATCGTGTTCATGTTAAGAAATGATTTCCTCATATCCTGTTTACCGGTTCTTGAAAACGATAATAGGTCGTCAATTAAAATTCCCATATGTTTTGCAGAATTTGTAATAGTGTTCAGATAACTTATCCCTTTTTCCGGAATAGAATCAGAAAAATTATTGGTAAGTACCTCAATGAATCCATTGATATGCCTCAAAGGTGCACGCAAATCGTGTGAAACTGAGTAGCTGAATGCCTCCAGCTCCTTATTAGCAGATTCGAGTTGATGAGTGCGTTCTGCAATGCGTTGTTCGAGTCCCTCATTCAGTTTTTTTATTTCTTCTTCGTCTTGCTTGCGTTCTGTGATGTCATGGTAATTAAGCAGTACACCATTGATCGTAGGCTCGTTGATACGGTTAACGGCAGTAAGTTCTATCCATTTATAATTACCATCTTTACATTTGAATCTGTATTCAACTAAGGAGGCTGTTTCTTTTTTAAGTAATTTACTGAATTCTTTCTGAATCCCTTCAACATCTTCCGGATGTATCTTGTCCCAGTCGTTTTTACCGATTAAGTCCTCCGGCTTCCATCCAAACCATTTCTCAATATTTGGGCTTTGATATTTTGTTATGCCATCAGCCCCAACAATGGCAATAACATCACCGATATTTTCTATCATTGCGGAGTGTCTTGCATTAGTATTCCGTAGCGTATTTTCTGCCTGCTTTCTTTCTGTTATATCAGTTTGTGTACCCCATAAATGTATCAAATAACCGTCTTCAACATGTCCTATTATATTATTCGTAATCCAAAGCTCATTTCCATCTTTGTCAACTTCTTTAGACTCCGCATCAGTAATGCGGTAATTTGCTTCAATCCAAGATCTAAGGAATTCTAAATTCTCCGGATTATCTGTGCCCCCATGAAATTCGGCAAGGTTCATTCCATTTAGTTCGTTTGCTTTGTCGAAACCATACATTTTTGCCAGAGAATCGTTTGCTTCAATTATATAACCTTCGTAAATATTCTTGATTTGTTCTTCAACGGGCATATCAACCGATATTGGTTCTTTCAATTGGAAAAGGTAAATTCCCTCGGAAGCCTGTTCTACATACCTGAGAAATTTCTCATCGCTAAGACGCAGGTTGTTTTCGGTCTTTTTGCGGTCGGTGATATCCTGAAA
>Ga0208905_1001250_pt1 | contig 12864 bp, 14 predicted proteins | sample AntAceMetag02UKS_FD_184776 | JGI IMG/M metagenome (GOLD analysis project Ga0208905, IMG submission 184776) | Saline lake microbial communities from Ace Lake, Antarctica - Antarctic Ace Lake Metagenome 02UKS (SPAdes) (version 2) | ecosystem: Environmental > Aquatic > Non-marine Saline and...
ACACCCTAAGAACCAAGCTGTAAGTTCAACTACAGTTACACACACCGTACCTTTTAAAACACATAGCGTTCTTTTTGCTTGCACTTGAGGATCTTGATCAAAATATCTACTATGTTGCATTGAAGACATCATCATAGGAACAAAAAGTATAAATAAAAACTTTCTCACAAAACTCCTAACAACTTTCTAAAAATTTATCTCTCGTAAATTTCACAAATAATGAACTACCCACCTTACTAAATGGCTTTGTGAAAAAGAAAACCTAACAAAAATGTCGCTAGATCTCCCTCTATTTTTTTTCGTTCGCACCCGAAGTTTATCCTGAGCAAAAACTCTTCATGTCCCACTTTGGCACCATTAATCTTTCATACATCGGCGCATGTCATGCGCCAAGTTACAACAGGCGACAGTATTAAATGCAAGAGGAATTGAAAATGGAACAATGCACACACCAGTTTTACATGCCCATAAACTTAAAAGGGACGACAAAAAACAGCAACCTGCCTGACATAAAATACGTTCACATGGAACATTGTTATCATGATACAGCTCTTCAGGTTTTCGAGATCTATTCATAGCTCGTGTATAAAATAAAAACAATATCAAACTAAAAAATAATGCTTTGTTATGCATTTTATACATTTTTATCCTTTTCATAAGCACCTAAATGAGTTCCTGTTAATAATCGTACACAACCTGTAAAAGTTTTTGCAGTCTTATTTGTAGCAAGCCTGTATAGATCAAGGGAACACGAATGAGTTGGCGGCCCATCATAGGCAGTTACTACATAACCACAAAAGCAAACCAACGAACCCATTAACTTCAAATACGCTAAATCGCAATCACTGAACCGTGCTTCACACTGCGCCCCTGCTGCCATCCATTTTCCACCACTTGATGGCTTCTCAATCCCTTGCATATTTTCACTTATCTTACCAAGCTGATCGCTACAAGCCCAACAAAGTAATGATTGCCCTATAGACTTAAAGCATCTATTAGCAACATACCCCTCACAACTCCCACGAAACAACTCACAATCCATAGCAGAAAGAGAACAAAAGATAAAAATAAATCCTAAAAAAACACTAAAACTACTTAGACTTTTCATATTCCTCGACATTCTTCAACCTAGCACGACGTATAGCCTCAAGCGCACATGCACAACAAACTGTCCCCAGTGGACAAATCATCTCGGCAAATGGTGACGGTTCATGTTTAAAAAGGTCTCTAAAGTTACCTTGACCATCAGCTGTGGTCATTCGCACCTCAGAGTAAATAGTGCCAAAATAAGTCAATACTCCACATCCAGTGAAAGCATAGCGCAAGCAACTATCACACTTATCACCTTCCATTGGTCTAACTTCAGCATACGATGAAAGTAATACTAATGAAAAAAACATTTTGCGAATCATATTATCCTTTTATAACAGCTACAGGTTTAACTCTTACTACACGTTTTGCAATACCAGCCTCCGTTACTACACTCACCATGTTAGCAACATCTTTGTAAGCCATTGGCGCTTCCTTAGCTAGCCCTCTATCAGACTTACATCTAATAATAATACCAGAAGATTTAAGTTTCGCACGTAGCTCTACACCTTTTACCAACTTCCTTGTACCATTCCGAAAGAACCTTATTGTGTAGCAAAAAAAGAATGTGTTGCCCTTTTGCTATGAACAATTAAATCTTCTTCTATACCATCAACTTCATGACGTTCAATTTTGCCAATATTATGTGAAATGTCATATACAATTCGTACAACTATCTTGTCACCAAAAATCTTTTCTACAACTTGAACTTCAAAAAAGTGACTTCCAGAGCCCAACATTCCAACCAACGACTACCGAAAAAGTTCTTTTAACGAATCAGCTTCAACATGAAGTTGCAGATCAGCCGCATGGGAAATAACCGTAAACCCCACAACAATACTCCACCCTATAAAAATATTAAACTTGATATATAGCATATCTTAGAAGTGTTTTTTTAAATATATAAAGATAAAAAACTATAAACCATCAATCCTGTTTTAACTCAAGCTTCTTAAGTTCTTGCACAATACAACTTCTGCGCCGAAGCAAGTTCTCATATTGAACCTCACTAAATCTTGCTCGTGCTCGCGTATCTTCACACTCAGCCAATGAATTTAAGCTTTCATGCATACAAAGACCAGTTACAAAACGTACAAATAAATCTGAATATGAAAGTGATGACCCATCTCCACCTGAAAGCGCATAACATGTTGGTACCATAAACGTAGTACAACAACGCGATAACGAAGAACATCTTTGAGCTGCCGCTTCACCTTCAAGCGATTCAAGTTTCCCTGTTACTTTACATAAATCTTTTTTTAAAGATTCTTTACGCTGATCCATTGCATGAAGAGAAAGAACACTTAAAACAACCAAAAGTAATTTAAACACGACCAACCTTCAATGTTATCATTTTATTGGTATCAAGAACTCTTTTGACAGCATCTTGAACATCTTGCAAACTAACACGCTGCAACTGTTGCGCACGCATATCAAAATAATCTGACGGCAAATTATAACGCCTTAAAAATAAAAATGCTGCTGCCGTTTGTCGATATGACTCAAAGTTGTCAACCATAGAATTAACCAATGCACGACACGCTTCTTGCAACTCAATATCCGTCACTGTGTCTGCAGCTTGATTGATAACTCCAACAATAGCCTCCTCTGCCTCCTCTAGGCGATCAAGGGAAACAATTGTTTTTACTAAAGCAATGCCCGGCTGCTTTCCAGAACGTGCAAGCAATGAGCCCGAAATTGTATAAAACATACCAGTCTGTTCGCGAAGCTGAAATAAACGTGAGCTCATTGATCCAAGAACACCACTTCCAAAAACCTGATCAAAAAGTAATAACTTATCATAGTCTGCATGCTTTCTGTCTACCGAAAGCCCTGCAAATGACATCACCACCTGATCACGATTGATATAATGACTCATTGAACGACTATCAACAGAAGCTAGTGAAGGAAATTTTATATCATCAACCTCCGGACCAGACCACTTGCCAATTGTATCTTCTAGGTTTTTTTTCAACTCATCACGAGATAAATCACCAACAATAACTAATCGCGCCCCACGCGGCGTTATCATGCGCTTATAAAAATCGATTAAATCATCGCGCGTAATTGTAGCAACAGATTCACGCGTACCCAAAAGATTTTTTGTGTAAGGATGGTTTTTATATACTTCTTTTCTAATCAAGTCGTTACAAAATTGATACGGCTGATCCCAATAATCTGCAATATCTGTGTATAATCGCTTACGAACTTTTTCTACCATGCTCTCATCAAATGAAGCTTCAGCAAGAATCTCATATAATAGAGAAAAACCATGCACAAAATCTTTACTCAACATACTTAACGAGACGACGCCAGATGTTGCCGTCAATGCCATACCTTTTTGCTCGACCTGATCAGCAAGCTCTTCAGCAGAATAATGACTAGTTCCCCTTGTTAACATTTTGCTAACAAAATTACTCAATCCTTCTTTATCTGATGGATCATATAAAAAATCAGACTTTAATTCTAAAATTGCCTCGACTTTAGGTATACGATCATCATGGTAATATAAAACCTCAAGCCCATTTTCCAAAGTAAATGTTTCAGCTTTTGGATACGAAAAATTTATTAAATCTTTTGGCTCAATATCACAAACCGCACGTCCTTCTTCAACTGCCATTGTACGTGACTTACCGCGTAAAACACGCTCATCTTCTTGGTCAGAGATAGCTTGCAATACTTCCCAGTAATCCCTGTCATCCTCTTGTAATGGCAACACAAACCCCGTATGCATCAACTCTGGATTCAAGCACGTTTCAAAGAGATTTTCCAAACCATCTCTCAACTCTTCTGTTGAAATGTCTTGATATTTTAAAAGATATGATTCATCGCCTGTTGCCAAATATGTTTTACCAATGGCATACGCAAGATTTTGATTACCCTCAAGAAGAGATAAGTAGTCTGCATTAGCCTTCGCTTTTGCACGATCAATTTCCTTATCAGAAAAACCGTCTTGCAACATTTTCTGAACTTCTTCTTTTACGTGCTTTATAATTGCTGGAATATCATCAATATTCTGCGGCTGAACTTGCACAAAAAATAGTCCATGTTCAAATAAATCGTATGCAAATGATTCAACCTCAGTAGCAATGCCCAACTCATTAACAAGGCGCTTATACAAGCGAGATCCACGCCCAGAGCCTACCAACCAACTCAAAACATCCAAAACATAATCAATTTTATACACTGAGCCAGGAACCATAAACGCACACACAACAATTGGTTGCTTAACGTCACGATAAAGAGTCACCGATTTAGCTGAAAAGTCTCGCTCTAAGTAAAAATCATCCCGCTCGCTCTTTTCGCCACCCTCAATTGCACCAAATTCTTGTTCAACTTCAGCAAAAACATCTTCTGCATCAACATCCCCAACAACAATCAAGGTTGCATTTTGCGGTGTATAATGTTTCTGATAAAAACGATGTAAACTTTCAGAATCCAAGTTATACAAATCACCCTTATAACCAATAATTGGATAATTATATGGATGACCAGTAAAAATAGCGCCCATAAGCTCTTCAACAACACTCATTGTATAATTATCTTTATACATTTTGAGCTCTTGAATAACTGCCTTAAGCTCTGAGTTCAACAACTCTTCTTTAAATGTACAATTACACATGCAATCAGACAAGATAGACAACGCGTGCTTCCAATTTTGCGTTGGAAAATCAAAAAGATAGCCAGTATAATCATGTGCCGTAAAAGCATTACATGAACCAGAAAGTTTTGTAGTAATAAGATTAATATCGGATTCAGATAAATTTTTTGTTCCTTTAAAAACCATATGCTCAATTAAATGAGCCAGGCCTTTTTCCCCATCTTTTTCATGCTTTGAACCAACATTATACCAAATCTGCGCAGACACTTTAGGAATAGTGCGCACAGGAGCAACCAGCACGGTTAACCCATTTCTTAAAACACGTTTTAAAATTTTAACATTATTTGCAATCATACCATCCCAATAAAAAACAGGATTACCCTGAATAGAAAAAACAGCTATAAAAAAGGCTTTTTTGCCTATATTATAAGTATAACTCAGTATGTAAAACTAATAAAGGTGAATCATTGTATTTATATTGCACAACCTAGGTTTTATGGTACTTGCGCTCATATCGGGCATATTGTCTACTTTAAGCGGAATTCAAATACCAAATACCTTAATTCATACCTACCCAATTATAGCGTTAAATCCAAAAAATAGAGTCTTTGTATTTACGATTGCAATCCTACAATGCTTTATCACAGGAAACACATTACTTACCTCCCAAGTAAAACACTTCAACCAACGCTCACATTGGTATACAGATCAACCAGTTGATTGCATAGCGCAAGTAAGCGACATAGATTTCATAGAAAAACAACAAAAAGTAACACTCAACACCATCTTTACCAAAAAAGCATCAAAAAAATGGCTCAAGTGCAATGATAATGTCACCATTTACACCTACAAAAAAAACATTCAAGTTGGCGATCACCTCTATATACATGCAATGAAAAGCATGGCACCAACAAAAGACCTCAAAAAAATATTATTGCAGAGAAATATTGTCGCAACCAGCTTTCAAGTTAAACATATCAAAATGACACGGCGACCAACCTTTTCACTTAAACGAATCGTACACACTATAAAAAACAATATAAAAAACAGCCTACAAAAAAAATTATCCAAAACCACAAGCAATCTCTTTTTTCTGATTTTTCTGGGGAAAAAGGATGGTAAAGGAATTGAAACTCGATCCAATTTCTCTTGGTGGGGGATTATTCACTATATGGCTAGGTCAGGATTACATGTCATGCTTTTATTTATCATCATAAACACCAGCCTATCATTACTACGTTTACCACACTATATCAAAAATGTTTGCGTGCTTGCACTCTGCGTTTTATACCACATTTTAACATGGCCAAGCACCTCTTTTATTCGCGCACTAATCATTGTCATCTGCTGCCAACTTTGCAAAATCATGAAAATACCTATAAACATTACCCATCTTTTACACATAGCCATTCTTATTTGCTTGCTCTATAATCCAGCATCATTGTTTGCGCTAGACTTTCAACTAACCTTCGCTCTCACGTACACACTTATCATTACAAATAAACAATTACCAAGAGTTTTTAAAAAAACAAAAACTGTTGATTATTAAAAGAAAGATTTCGTAATATATTGCAAGCAGGGATAAATAAGGGGGAATTATGAAGTCTATTGCAATTACATTACTTATATCTTTTTCTATATTATCAACAGCACACCAACAAAATGTGCGGCAATTTCATCAACTACTCGCAGAGCAGATAAAAACAATACCAGATGACTTTCGAGTTATCACTGAAAATCAACATATAACACGTGGACTACCACAAGAAACCGCCCACACACTCTTTATGGTTTATATGGCCGCCGACAATAATTTACACTATTTTGCATGGAACAACATTAAACAGATGGCATCTATAGGATCAAATAAAAACTTAAAAATTGTAGTGCAACTTAACGAGCCAGGAAACAATAAAAAAACCCAACGCTATCTTATTGAAAAAAACAAAGCAATATTATTAAATGAAAAAGACATTAATGCAGGAAAAAAATTAAACACGGGCGATCCACAAACACTGATAGACTTCTGCACAGACACAATTAAAAAATTCCCAGCGCAACACATCGTTTTAAGTCTATGGGACCATGGAAGCGGCTGTCTCGACCCACTAAAAGCAAAAACGGCAAATCTTCAAGAACTATTCCAACTCAACCCAAGCGACATGATGCTTGAACTAAACAGAGATTGTGAATTTATAAATCGGATAGACACTGGCGACTGCCGCGGAATCTGCTTCGACGAAACATACAACTCATATCTTTCAAATCAAAAATTAGATTATGCACTCAAAACTATTTGTACAAAAACACAACGCAAATTCGATATCATCGGCCTTGATGCATGCATGATGCAAATGGTTGAATTTGGCACGCTACTACAACCATACACAACATATATGGTTGGCTCACAAGAAGTTGAACTTGGCGCAGGATGGAACTATAAATATGTTCTAACCCCATTTTCACAAGGAGTACTTAGCCCAGAACAACTCTCAAAGCACATCGTACAATGCTACCAAAAAACATACTCACGCATTACCCACGATTACACATTATCTGCAGCAAACCTTCAACTTCTACCAGGGTTAACAAAAAACATAAACGAAACGAGCACGCTGCTAATGGACTGCCTCAACAGACAACAACAAAAATCTGTAAAGAAAACTCTTTTAACTTGTAGAAGTAAAAAGTTTTGCACATGCTTTGACGAACCATCATACATAGACCTAGGCAACTTCTATCAAAACATCCTTGCACGCGTTGACGAATTTAAAATAAGCGGAAACAAAAACATAATCCAACAAATAAAAGATAAACTCAATGAGGGAACATCACTTATAAAAAAAATAATCATCGACAACGTAAAAGGAAAAAACCTAAAAAGAGCAACCGGCCTCTCCGTTTACTTCCCAGAAAAACGCCTACACCATTCATATGCAAAGGCGCCATTTGCAACAAAAAAATGGATCGACCTTGTCCAGCTCTTTATAACAAAAAGTGAGACACCTTAAAGCCACGATAGACAACGCTTGAACTAAAACTTCAAAGCTAAGCCTCGGGAATTAATTCCCGAGGCTTTACCATGTCAATTCAAATATCTTTTAATTGTGTTAGTATTTTTAGTAAAAACTAGGACAAAGTGAATCTAAACCAACAGAAACTTACACATATTTACGAAGAACATAAAAATAACCCACAATCTCCACTTTTCGTTGACGGAAACACTAACATTGTTTTTGGCGAAGGCAACCCAAACGCACTTTTAATGTTCATTGGAGAAGCCCCAGGACGAGACGAAGACATTCAAGGGCGCCCATTCGTTGGTCGTTCCGGAAAGCTTCTCGATAAAGCGTTAAAAGAATGCAACCTTGAGCGCAAAGATGTATATATCACCAACATAGTAAAAACACGCCCGCAAAACAATCGCACCCCAAACGAACAAGAAATAAACAAAAGCTGGCCAACCCTAAAACAGCAAATAGAGATAATTCAACCAAAAATAATTTGCACGCTCGGCGCAAGCGCCACAACAACATTCCTCAAAAAACCAATCGGTATATCTAAAATTCATGGATTTGCGATACCATACGAAAACACAATAGTCATTCCAATTTATCACCCCGCCTACATCCTTCGCGACCCACGACGATACCAAGGTTTTCTACAAGACTTACAATTTGTATCGAAAACTGTAAAAAATATAGCGAAATAAGTTCACGCTGAATCTTTTTCTCACAAAGTTTCAATCTTTTCAATGTGTAACAAAAAAAAGGGGATGCGTCCTCCTAAAAAAGGTATCGAAAGGAAAACAATAGACGAATATTTCTTGTAGAAAATAAAAACATTTCCAACGTAAAGATTCAAGAAAAAAATAATCAGTATTTTTTCTATGCAGATATATTGTGGATAACTTTGTGGATAACCTGTTGATAACCTGTTGATAACTTCTTCGCTGCCTTGCTAATCGCCCTCCCAGCAGACATATAGGAAGCTCGGCTCTTGGTATCTCCCTGTAGGACATTGGTTTGAAGAGGTTAAAAAAAGTTATCCACAAGTTATCAACAGGTTATCCACAAAAATTTTACACCATCAAAGGAGCGTCCTGGAACGGGGATTGACTTTTAAAAAGGCGAGTTATCCACAAAAATCCTTGAGCTTATTATTATCTTATATATTAAATATATATATAATATTAATTAAGCTAAAAAGATGCGGGCTTTTTTTTGGTGTTACTTTTATTTTTTTTAACTTCTGCTACAATAAGTAATAACTAAGCTGATGATCAAAAAATTCTAGATTAAATATAAAGGTTGCTGTGGGTCTAACAAGAGTTATCGAGGAGCTCGTTGATGAACGGGATCTCGATCGAGCCATACTGGCGGACATTATTATTGAAGGAATGCTTGCAGGATATAAAAAAAGATATCCTGAGCTAGACTTGAAGGTTGAATTTGACAAAAGTTCTGGAAAGCTTGATGTGAGCATTCAAAAAGAAGTGGTCTCTCGTGTTGAAGATGAAGATATCCAGATTAGTCTGCGCAAAGCTCGCAATCTAAATTCAAAAATTGATGTTGGTAAAAAGATTTGGCTACCTTTTGAGAAACCAATTGGTCGCGTAGAGATTTTAAAAGCCAAACAAGTTATTGCGCAACGAATTCGCGCAGTAGAGGCGCAGGGCGTATATGATAACTTCAAAGACAAAAAGGGCTCAATTGTCCAGGGTGTTGTCTATAAAGGTGAACGGGGAGGAACCCTTGTCAAACTTCAGGACTCGCTTGCGTTTTTGCCTAACTCACTGTCCATTCCAGGAGAACCTTTGCAACTTGGATATCCAGTTAAAGCTTTACTGAAGGATGTTTTGGAGGAACCTTGCAACGAAAACCAGTTGATAATTGATAGATCCTCGGACATGTTTTTGAAAAAACTTTTTGAGTCAGAAATTCCCGAGGTTTTTGAAGGCCTTGTGGAGATTCAAAAGATTGTGCGTGATCCTGGGTACAAGTCTAAGGTTGTTGTTGGCTCGAATGATGTGAATATAGACCCAGTTGGGACATGTGTTGGTGTTGGTGGCGCTCGTATTAAGCCGATATTAAAAGAGCTGGGTGGCGAAAAGATTGATATAATCTTAAGCTCTAGCAACAAGGAAAGCCTTGTGCGTGGATCGCTTAAGCCTGCAGAAATAAATAGGGTTGAGATTCTTAATGATGTGGCGCGCGTTTGGCTTAATGATGATCAGCGCTCGTTGGCTATTGGTAAAATGGGCAAAAATATTACGCTCGCATCTAGGCTTGTAGGTCTAGGTATTGAGCTTGTTGAAAATGATATAAACGATGGGCAGGATTTGGTAATAGATGAAAAATTCAAAGAATGAAGACGCGACGCTTGTAGTCCGGTCAATGACTGTTGGCCAACTTGCAGATAAGATTGATGTTCCTTCGGGAGAGATTATTTTATGTCTTTTGCGTAAAGGTGTTGTTTGCGGGAAAAATCAGGCCTTGTCTGAAGATCTTGTTGCGGAGCTTGCTCGTCATTATGAGTTTGATACTGTTGTTCCTCAGGTTGAACAGGAGGACGGTGTGTCCTCTGTTACTGTTTCGGAGGGCAAAGAGAACCGTGCGCCGGTTGTTGTTGTTGTTGGACATGTTGATCATGGCAAGACTACTTTACTTGATTACATTCGTAGAACGCGTGTTGCCTTGCGAGAAAAAGGGGGAATTACGCAGCATCTTGGTTCGTATAAAGTTACCACACCCCAAGGTGAGGTTGTCTTTTTAGATACGCCAGGACATGAGGCGTTTTCGTTGATGCGTTTGCGCGGTGTAAGAGTTGCCGATATTGTTGTTTTGATCGTTGCCGCAGATGACGGTGTTATGCCACAAACTGTTGAAGCTATTAATTTTGCAAAAGAAGTTGGCGTGCCAATTGTTGTGGCCATTAACAAGGTTGACAGGGTTGAGCCTGCTCGTTTAGAGGAAATAAAAACTCAACTTTCAAAATATGATTTGCTGGTAGAAGATTGGGGTGGCGAGGTCATCTGTGTTCCTATTTCTGCTAAGGAAGGCACCGGTGTTGATAAGTTGCTTGAAATGATTGGTTTGCAGTCAGAGTTGTTAGAATTAAAGACAAGTAAGTCTGGTCCGGCTGTTGGTTACATTTTAGAATCAAAGATAGAGCGCGGTAGAGGTTCTGTTGCTACAATTATTTTGCAATCAGGATCGGCGAAAATTGGCGATTATTTTATTGCTGGAGCCGTGGTTGGAAGAATTAATTCTATTATAGATTCAAATGGCTGTAAGCTTAACGTGCTTGAGCCAATCAATCCTGCACAAGTTGCGGGATTTACATCTTTGCCACAAGCTGGAGATCGCTTTAGTGTTGTTTCGTTTGACGAATATAAAAAGGTACGGTCTGGTAAGGTGGTGGCTAGGATCGTTGGGGCTCCTGTTTCCAGTGGTGCTAGCGTCGAAGATTCCATCAAGGTTCTTGTTAAGGCTGATACAAACTCGTCAAAAGAGGCTATTGTTTCGGCTATTGATAAACTTTCAAAAAGTGAAAAGAAGAATGTTGTAGTTGTTTTTTCTGGGGTTGGTGCAATTACAGAAAGTGATGTAGATCTAGCGTCGACAGTCAAGGCGCTTGTTTATGGTTTTGGTGTTAAACCTGAACTTCATGTGCAAGCGTTAGCTAAAAAACTTGGTGTCGTTGTTTCTTCTTTTTATGTTATTTATCACCTGTTGGACGATATTAAAAAATTGATTGAAGCGTCACGTGAGCCGGAAAAAATTGAGAAAAAAGTTGGAGAGGCTACCGTGCTCAAGGTCTTTAAGATTAAGGGTTCGGTTATTGCTGGTTGTTATGTCAACAGTGGAAAAATTGTAAAAGGTGGCAAGATTGTTGTTTTGCGTGGTAAAAATAAGGTCGCCGAGGGCACTATCAAAACGCTTCAAAAGGAGCGAAGAGCAGCTAAAGAGGTAGCCACTGGTTTTGAGTGTGGCTTTGTTGCACCAGGCGTTGATGATGTTCAGGTTGATGACCGTGTGGAGTGTTTCATCGAGGAGATAAAAAATAAATAGTATAGAGGGGTTTAATGGAACTTCTTTTAAGATTTTTATTTGTTTTTTTCTTGTCTTTTTTTATAACATTTTATTTGGTTCCCTTGTTTTCAAAGGTTGCCCTAAAGTTTGGCATTGTTGATTGTCCTGATGGAAGGTTGAAGAGGCATAAATATCCAACACCATATTTGGGTGGTATGGCAATTTTTTTAGGATTCTTAGTATCCATTTCTCTTGTTTTGCCTTTTGAGCACCAGTTTTTTTTATTTATTTTTGCTTCAATATTGTTGCTTTTTATTGGGCTTTTTGATGATTTAATTGTTTTGACGCCAGCACAAAAGTTTTTTGGACAGTTTGTTGCAGTTTTGTGTTATTTAAAATCTGGGTTTTATTTAAAAGTTTCTTTTTTTAGCAATTTTTGGAACATTGGCCTTTCAGCCTTTTGGTTTTTATTGTTTATCAATGCATTTAATTTAATAGATATTATGGATGGATTAGCCGTAACTATAGCTATAGGAATGACTGTTTCATACTTAATTTTTTCAATCATTATGCATAATTATATTTTTTCTTTGTTATTGTTAGCCCTACTTGGTTCTTTGTGCGCGTTTTTTTGGTTTAATAAGCCTCAAGCGAGAATTTATTTAGGCGATTCCGGCTCATTGTTTATTGGTGGTTTTTTAGCGTCAATGCCATTTGCGATAAGTTGGAGTGAATATAATGAGTCTGGCTATTTTATACCATTAATTATTTCGGCAATTCCGCTTGTTGAGATTGGGACTTTGATTTTGGTTCGCACGTATAAGAAAATTCCATTTTTCTTTGGGAGCCCTGATCATTTTGCTATTTTTTTACAAGAAAAAGGGTGGAGTAAATATAAAATTCTTTTTTTGTGCTTTTTGTTGTCATTTCTTTTCTTACTTTTTTCTCTTCTGTTTTTTTACTTATATATAAACCTTGCGTTTTTGTTGCATTGTTGCATTGTTTTTGCATTTCTATGGTTTTTATCGCTGGTTTAGCAATGATTTTTATGTTGCTTTTTGTTTTTTTATTAATTTGTTAGTTGTTTTTTCTTGAAAAACCCCTGTTTTTAACCTTTTCTTGTTGTTGCATTTTATTGAT
>Ga0208905_1001252_pt1 | contig 12859 bp, 12 predicted proteins | sample AntAceMetag02UKS_FD_184776 | JGI IMG/M metagenome (GOLD analysis project Ga0208905, IMG submission 184776) | Saline lake microbial communities from Ace Lake, Antarctica - Antarctic Ace Lake Metagenome 02UKS (SPAdes) (version 2) | ecosystem: Environmental > Aquatic > Non-marine Saline and...
TCTCCTCATAAGAAGACACATTATGAAAAAAATACCCGGATTGATTTTTAATAATTTTCATTCCTGAATCAGTAACCTTAAACCAAGGAAAACCTCCATTGTGATCATTTACCCCTAGGGTGATAATTCCCTGTCTAAAAAAGTCCCAGAATACTTCCCGAAAAATCTCTTTTTCCTCAATGGTTAGATGGTGGTGGTTAGGATCTTCATTTTGTCTACCTTCTCTTTTTGCAAATACAGCACCAACACAAAGAAGGAAGTGTAGATACTGTGTAAGTTGGAAGACAGGAGATTCTCTTCCAGCTAATAAATCAAGAGCAACATTTCTTATTTCCTCATAACTATATGTCATAAAAATAATAATAAACTCTTTTATTTAAGCATTATTGCGTTGCATTTTAGAAATATTAAAATCCGAATAAGGACTTTTTACGCTTAACTTTCTTAACCCTTACCTTCCTCGTTATTATACCATCTCCGATTACCCTAGTTTTAGACCCTGGCATAACTCTTCTTTTTGTGGTAATAATTCCGTCTCCTACGACTTTCATCTTTTTACCCCTGTGAGCATAGGGCTTCCAAGAATGACTGCAATTGTCACATATCATTTTGCCTGGAGAAATTGCTTTTGTATTAGATTTCTTACACTTAGGACATTTTATTCCCATAATAAAAGATAAGTCAAATACTATAAAAGCGTTGCGTTTTTTGGAGTTGTAATATACCCCGCGCGCTTACGCTCCCACCGGGATTTGAACCCGGGTCACCGCCGTTCTCCAAAAAAATCTCGTAAGAGATTGTTAGTGGTTGTTCAAGTGAACACGAAGTTTATTATCTCATCGATAAAAACTTCCCACCTCTTGAAAGTCAGACCAGAGGTCTGTCATTCAATCCTCACCTTTCGGTTCGGCTTGAGAGGGCGGCATCCTTGGCCACTAGACTATGAGAGCTTATTGATATGAGATAAATTTGGTTTTTAAGGCTTTGTTCAAAGCTCTTAAAAACAAGTTTTTGCCCATTGGGTGATTTGCTGATTCAAAGTTTCCAGTTGGTGTTTTCTTGGACAATTTCTCCATCCAGAATTATTTTTGCTTTCTTCATGGATTTAACGATATCCCAATGTAATGCTGAATCGTTTCCGCCGCCGTTTTCTTTGTATGCGGCTCCTAATGCTAAGTGAATTGTTCCACCCATTTTTTCATCAAACAATAAATCTTTTGTAAATCTATCAACTTTTGGATTTAGTCCAATTCCGAATTCTCCTACGTAGGAAGAATTTTTGTCTGTTGCTAACATTTCTTTTAAGAAGTCTTCGTTTTTGCTTGCTTTGGCTTCGATAACTTTTCCGTTTTGAAATTTTAATTCTATATCTGTAACTTCTTTTCCTGAGCGAATTGCGGGGTAGTCGAATTTTATCCAACCGTTTAAAGATTCTCGTACTGGCGCCATGAATACTTCTCCCATTGGGATATTTTCACCATTTAAATCTGTCATAGCTAATTCTCCGTGAATATCGAATTTTAAATCAACACCTTGTCCAATTAAATGAACTGACTTTCCTTTCTTGAATTTTTCTAAAACTTTATTCATGTGTTTTCCTATCTTTTTCCAATCTTGTAAGCATGCTCCGTAAACGAAATTTTCATATTCTGTTAAATCCATTTCTGCTTCTTGTGCTAGGGCTTGGCAGGGGAATGCTACTGAGCTTCGCTGAATGTTTGGTTTTCCGTTGCAAATGTATTCTGAGATTGGGTGGGTTATTTTTTGTCTTGCTGATATTTTTTTTGGACTTGAAGATGTTAATTCTTTTGTGTTTGAAGATGTGCTAATGCCGATGTATTTTTGAGTATTTTTTATTGCGTGGTCAAATAGTTCTGGGAATTTTTCTATCTGATGTTTCTTTGCGTATTTATAAAAGAATGCGTTTAGGCCTGGTATACCTACTCTTAAATTCGGGTGAGCACCTTTGAGAATTATTTCTTTGTAAAGTTCTTTGATGAATTCTTCGGCCTCGGTGCTGCCTGATATCATTACGTTTTCTCCAGACTTTACTTTAAGCGCGTAATTTACTACTAATTTTGCTAGTTCTCTTGTTCGTGGGTCCATGGGGAATCAGCTTCGCTGATGTTTTTGGTTTTTGGTCGTTGGTCGTTGGTATGTGAAATCTTTTATTTCACGACTTGTTCGTCCTAAACCTTGTTTATTTTTTACAGAAACAGTCTGTGGCTGATCACCTTAAAGTTTTAGATAAATTGAGTTTAAAAATGTTTCACGGATTAAGCTTTGAAAACTTTGTAGCCCTTTCTTGCTTTCTTATTGAGTTTGGTTCCGATTTCGTCGCCCTTTTTTGCTTTTTCTATTTTTTCGTGCTCGAGTTGCATACTTCTAATTTTTTGCTTGAAATCTGTGTCATCGCCGCCTACGATATGTATTCTGTCGCCGACTTTTAGTGGGGAGCTTAACTTTATTGCTCCGACTTTTATGTTTGCGAAATAGTTGGAAACTACACCTATTTGTTTTGGTTTTGGCATAATTGTATAGGATAACTGTATATATAAGTTTTTTGGAAAGTTATTGTGAAGATTTAAATAACTTGTAAAACTTATGGGGGTATGAGTAATATTAATTTTGCGAAGATTGAGAAGAAGTGGCAGGGCAGGTGGGAGAAGGAGAAAATTTTTGAGGTGAAAGATAGCGGTAAGAATTCTTATTATGTTTTGGAGATGTTTCCGTATCCGTCTGGGTCGGGTTTGCATATGGGGCATGCTTGGAATTATACGATTGGGGATATTCTTGCGCGGTTTAAAATAATGCAGGGGTTTAATGTTTTGCATCCTGTGGGTTATGATGCTTTGGGATTGCCGGCGGAGAATGCGGCGATTGAGAAGGGCGAGCATCCTGAGGATTATACGAAGAAGTCTGTTAAGCATTTTATGGAGCAGCAGAAAGCGTTGGGTTTGAGTTATGATTGGTCTCGTGTTTTGAATACTGCCGATGCTTCTTATTATAAATGGGATCAATGGATTTTTTTGAAAATGTTAGAGAAGGGTCTTGCTTATCAGAAAGAATCGGAGGTTAATTGGTGTAAGAAATGTAATACTGTTTTGGCGAATGAGCAAGTTCATGATGGGAAATGTTGGAGGCATAGTGATGTCGTTGTTGAGACGAGGAAGTTGAAGCAGTGGTTTTTTAAGACGACTGAATATGCGGATGAGTTGTATTCTAATCTTGAGAATATGGATTGGCCGGAGAGGACGAAGGCGATGCAGAGGAATTGGATAGGGAAATCTTTTGGGACTGAGATTGATTTCACAGTTTCGCAGGTTGGGAGAGGTTTGGAGAGGAAGGGAGAGGTTGCGGCTCCTGTCGTCGCCTCGGGGGAGACTTGGTCTATTTTTACGACTCGGCCGGATACGATTTTTGGGGTTACGTTTATGGTTGTGGCGGCGGGGCATCCTAAGTTGGACTCGTTGGTTACTGAAGAGCAGAGGAAGGATGTTGATAAGTTTTTGAAGAAGTTGGAATCGGTTAGCGATAAACCCCAGTTAGATAGCCTTCGGCATCAAACGGGGCAGGGGAGTGTTGGGGATTTAGAGAAGGAAGGAGTTTTTAGTGGAAGCTATGCGATTAATCCTGTGAATGGGGAAAAGATTCCTGTTTGGATTGGTAATTTTGTCGTCGCTGATTATGGCTCTGGGATGGTGATGGCGGTTCCTGCACATGACCAGAGGGATTTTGATTTTGCTAAGAAATATGGGATTAATTTGAGAGTTGTTATTGAGACACCCGCGAACCATGATTGGGAAAATAGGGCGTATACTGAATCGGGTAAATTGTGTGGTTCTAGAAAATTTGATGGCTTGAAAAATCAAGAAGCGAAGAGAGAAATTGCAATACATCTTGCCAAGAAAAAACTTGGAAGACCTGTTGTTAATTTTAAGCTTCGGGATTGGGGAATTTCTAGGCAGAGATATTGGGGGACGCCGATTCCGATTATTCATTGTGAAAAGTGCGGGGCTGTGCCTGTTGCTGAAAAAGATTTGCCTGTTAAGTTGCCAAAGGATGTTAAATTTGGTAAGGGGAATCCTCTTGAGACAAATGAGAAATGGTTGAATGTTAAATGTCCGAAATGTGGGGGAAAAGGTCGTAGAGAAAGTGATACGATGGATACTTTTGCTAATTCGTCTTGGTATTTTTTGAGATATTGTGATTCCCATAATGACAAGAAAATTTTTGATTCTAAGAAGGTGAAGTATTGGTGTCCGGTTGATACTTATATTGGTGGGGCTGAGCACGCTTGTATGCATTTAATTTATTCGAGATTTTATGTTAAGTTTTTGAGGGATTTGGGATTGGTTGATTTTGATGAGCCGGCTGTTCGGTTGTTTCATCAGGGAATATTGTCTGGCGAGGACGGAATCAAGATGAGTAAATCAAAACCTGAGACTTGTGTTTTGCCTGAAGTAGTCTCGGATAAGTATGGTATTGATACTGCTCGATTCTTTTTGTCTGGTCTTGCTAGTCCTGATAAGAATATTGATTGGAGCGAAAAGGGGATATCGGGCTCAAGTAGATTCATCAAAAGAATCTTCGATTTTTTTGGGGCAATGGGCAATGGGCAATGGGGTAAGGATAGTGATGAGCTGTTGTCTTTGTTGAACAAGACGATTGAGAATTTTGGGAATTATTATGAGAATTTTGAATATAGGAAGGCGACGATTGAGATTCGAGAACTTTTCGATGCAATCGAAAAGTTCGGCAATGGGCAATCGGAAATTGGTAATTGGGTTTCTAAGGAAACTTTGGGTAAATTCTTGCAATTACTTGCTCCTATTTGTCCGCATATTACCGAGGAGCTTTGGGAGAGGTTGGGAAATAAGGATTTTATTTCTAAGAGTGAATGGCCTAAGATTGATGAAAAGAATGTTTTGAAGAAAGGGGCGGTTGATGAGGATTTGAATTCTAAGATTGTTAATAGGATTAAAGAAATTTTAAAAAATGACACTAAGAATGTTTATGTTTATGTGATGCCGTTTGAGATTGATAGAATTGATGTTAAGAAAGTTTCTGAAGGTGTTGGTAAAAAGGTTAAAGTCTTTGCGGTTAATGATTCTAAGAAGGTTGACCCGGGGAATAAGGCGAAGAAAGCGAAGCCGGGTATGGCTGCTGTTTATTTGGAGTGATTCGCTAATTATATAAAGTGATTTTTGTTAGAGTTTTTATGAAAAAAGAGGATTGGGGACGTAGCATATTGAAGGATAGTACTAGTGTTTTGAGACATTTGGTTATTCCGCAAACGTTTGGGCAGAGGGCTGCGGATGGAATTGCGAAGTGGGCTGGAAGTTGGACTTTTATTTTAAGCTTCCTTGTTCTTCTTGGGTTGTGGATGGTTCTTAACACTTCGATGGTTTTGTTTGGGGTATGGGATTTATATCCGTTTATTCTTTTGAATTTGGTTTTGTCTACTATTGCTGCTTTGCAAGCTCCGGTGATTTTGATGAGTCAGAATAGACAAGCTCAAAAAGATAGAGTGAAGGCTGAATACGATTATCGGGTTAATAGGAAGGCAGAGAAAATGATTGAGGAGATTTTGAAGAGGGTTAGGGTTATTGAGGGGAAGAAAAAGGTTGGGAAAAAGTGATGTGTGTGGTGGAGTATAGATTTATTTTTAAAAACTAATTTGTCTTGTTTAATATGGCAGCAAAACGAAATTTTATTTACTCAATAGATGGTCCAACTCCTCCAGAAAAGGGGGAACTTGGTCACTGGGGTTTTGATATTATTTTAGATGGAAATTTTGCTAGAAAAATGAGAGAGAAATATCCGAATGAAGAAGTCAAGGCAAGACTAAATGGTGAGGGGAGAATAATTATCGCTAGGTATGGTCTTGAAAAAATGGGGAATGTCACACCTTATGATTTTTTATCTGGAAGCTGGCTACCAAATAGTTTTCGAGTTCCTGGAAATGCTTGCGATTTAGGATTGGAGTGTTCTGATAGAGAAGAGTTAACGAATACAAGATTGGGTGAAATAGAAAAAGGATTGCGACCTGTGACTTATACTCCTCATAATGTTGACGGGAGAGATCAGGCTTTTTGCCTTCTTTCACTATTCACACATTGGGCCAATCTTACAAACATGGTTTTCAATTAGCTATATTCTTATAAGGTTTAAATTTCTAAAAATGTAATGAATAGATTGGGCGCTGTTTTTGATTTTGGATGGCCTCATTTTTTTGAAGGGGTGTGTTACTCTTGGCCAAATCAGAAAGTAGATTATGATAAGTTGTTTCTTGAGAAGAGAGATGGGCTATCTCCCCTGCTCCTTGTGGAGATGAAAAAACAAATTTCCGCTATGGGAGTCTCAACCTCCGTCCCACCTTACCCTAATGTGCAGCAAGGAGAAAGAGGACTTGCTATGGGGCTAGGTGATGGTGGAAGATGGATTGAATTATGGAAAATGATGGGTAGTTATTTTATTAACGGTCATAATCTTGATTCATGGAAAGATAATGCGGCTGCTTTTAATATCGGGTCTCATGTTTTGGAATATTTAGCTCCTGGAATCTTGGCCCCAAGAGTTCGTAACAATGATGGTGATTGGGAAATAAGCTATCCTCTGCCTGCTGGAATAGAAAATATAGATTATGAAGACTTTCCCGAAGATCCTTTGAGGAGAATTTACGAGATTGTTGGGCTGAACCCTGATTTCGAAATTATTAGGGAGCATGGTCTTCAAAAAGTAGTTAATGGTAATGGGGAAATTTTTACTGAAAATGGATTTTGCAAGACTAGAGGATTTAAAAGATGGGATGTTCCAAAGTCTTCTTTCGTGGCTTCAAAATTGATGTCCCTAACAGATCCAAATTTTTAGTTATTCCAATATAGCTTTAATACGTCTAACTCCGGAAGAGCTTGATTCTTCTTTTGTGATTTTGAATGTTCCGAGTTTGGATGTATTTTCTACGTGAGGTCCGGCGCATATTTCTTTTGAGAAGTCTCCGATTGAATAGACTTTTACTTTGTCGCCGTATTTTGAATCGAATATTCCTTGTGCTCCTTGTTTTTTGGCTTCTTCTGTTGATAATTCTTCTAACTCTACGGGAATGTTTTCTTGGATTTTTTTGTTGACTAAATCTTCGATTGCTTGTTTTTCTTCTTCTGTTAATTTTCGGTCGAAGTTAAAATCAAATCTTAATCTTTCTGGAGTTATGTTTGAGCCTCGTTGGAAAATTTCTTTGTCGTTTAGGACTTCTCTTAGAGCTTGATTTAGAAGGTGGCAGGCTGTGTGTAATTTTGTTGTTTGTTCGGAATTATCTGCTAGGCCGGATTTGAATTTCCCGGCTGAAGCTGTTCGGGATAATTCTTGATGTTTTGCTAATTCTTCTTGAAATGCTTTTTTATCAACGTCTATTCCTTTTTCTTTTGCTAATTCTTTTGTCATTTCTATTGGGAAGCCGTAGGATTGGAAAAGGAGGAATGCGGTTTTGCCGTCGATGTTTTGTTCTGAATGTTTGTTGAAAATTCTTAATCCTTTTTCTAAAGTTGCTTCAAATCTTTCTTCTTCTTTGTTTAGCTCATCTATTATTGTTTGTTTGTTATTTTGGAGGTGGTCGTAGTCGTCGTAAATTTCTAGGATTTTTTTTACTAATGGTGTTGTTAAATCTGTGTCTTCTGGAATGCCTAGATTTTTTCCGTATCGTATTGCTCCTCGGATTAATCTTCTTAGGACGTAGCCTTGTTCGGTGTTGCTTGGGGTGATTCCGTCTGCTAAAATAAAAACTGATGCTTTTATGTGGTCTGCTATTATTCGCATTTCTCTTTCGTTTCCTTTATAGGATTTGCCTGAGAGCTTTTCTATTTCTTTTATAATTGGAAGCCAGATGTCTGCTAGATAATTATCTTCTAAATTGTTTAGGATTGCTACTGTTCGTTCTACGCCCATTCCGGTGTCTATGTTTTTTTGTTTTGCTTCGTTGTAGTTCCCGTCTTCGTCTTTATTATATTGCATTAAAACGTCATTCCAGATTTCTACCCAGTTGTCGTCGTTGGGATTGAATTCTTCTGGAGTTAATTCATTGTTTGCTTTCCAGTAGAACATTTCTGTGTCTGGTCCGCAGGGTCCGGTGTTTCCTGCTGGCCCCCACCAGTTGTCTTTTTTTCCTAAAAATGCAATTCTCTTTTTTGAAATTCCTAAGTCTTGCCAAACTTGTGCGGACTCTTCATCTTTTGGTGCATCTTTGTCTCCTTTGAAAACTGTTACCGCCAATCTTTCTAGTGGAATTTCTAATATTTTTGTTAGGAATTCGAAGGAGAGTCTTATTGCTTCTTTTTTGAAATAGTCTCCTAGGGACCAGTTGCCGAGCATTTCGAAGAGGGTGTGGTGGACTGTGTCTCCTACTTCTTCTATGTCTCCGGTTCGGATGCATCGTTGGACGTTAACTAATCTTTTTCCTTGGGGGTGTTTTTCTCCTGAGAGGAATGGGACAAGAGGATGCATTCCTGCTGTTGTAAATAAAACTGTTGGGTCGTTTTCTGGGATTAGACTTGCGTTTTGGATTTCTTTGTGGTCTTTCGATTTGAAAAATTCAATGTATTTTTCTATTAGTTGTTTTCTGTTCATGTTCTGGTTATTGGTTTTTAGTTCTTAGTTATTGGTAAGAAGTGGGGATTTTTAAGGTTTGTTAGGCGGTTCTTGCTTCATATTTCGTGATTATTGCTTCGACTAAATCTTTGGGTTCAGAATGAACAACAATATCTGCCCCTGTTTCTTTTGTAAGCAAATCTCTAAATTCTGGGCTTTTTGTGAAAACATTTGGCACTCCGCCTGTTCCCTCTAATAATCCGATTAATCTTCCCATGTCATATAATAAAGTTAATTCATTTAGACTTCCTGTTCTTCCACAAATTATAACCCCTGCGTCACTAGCGGCAACAGAATAAATGTTTCTTAATTTAAGCCGCATGGATTTTCTTAATTTGTCATTGTCTATATATAATGTAGACGTTTGAGAAAGCCATCTAATCGCATCAAACCCTCGAGTTGGAAAGCCATACCATTCTTCATGAGATCCTTTACAAAACCCTGGACTAAATCTAATTATTTTTCCTGTTCTTTCACTTACTTCTCTTGCTCCGCAGACAGCTTCGTATGGTAATCCGGGACAGGCTCCTGTTATTAAATCGTGTCCTCTTGTTGCGATTTCTCTTCCGATTTGTCGTGCTTTTTCTCTAACTTCAGGTCCTATATCTCCTGATGCTGAACCGTAAACTGCTATTTTCATTTTTTATTAGGATTAATTAGGTGGCACTTGCTCTAAATCTGTTTAGCATGTCTCTTGATTTTTCTGCCGCCGCCGCTTGTTGTGCTGGAGTTGAGTTGCTTCCGTTTGGGAGCATTAGTGATCTGCTTTCACTGACGATTAAGTGGTCTGCGTTGAAGTATTTGAAAAGTGCTGCTGCGTTTCCACCCTGTGCTCCTACGCCTGGGACTAAGACTAGGCCATCTGGGAAATATCTTGAGGCTGTTTGTATTTCGTATTCTGTGATGTGGTTTCCCTTAATTCCTTTTTCTGGATCTGATTTGCTTGGGGCCCCTATAACAATTCCGTCGAGTCCAAATTTATGAGAATTGTGAGCTAATTGGATGTATTGAGGAATGAATTTTGAACCATCTCCAAATGTTATGACATCTTTAGTCGTATATCCCATTTCCTCTTCTCCTGTAAGGGGAACCAATTTCTTTTTCTCTCTTTCATAATCTGAATTGCTCATTAGGCACATATGAATCCCTCCAATTTCTCTCTTCCTTAGTTGTTTTTCTGCTTCTTGTATATTTCCTGCAAAGAGAGCGAGGGTGATTGCGTCCACTGTTTTGTGTCTGGCATAGAACATTCCAGCATCGTTTGTTGTGCCTATGTCTGCCAACTTACTGTCTTCGATAACTACCATCCCTTCCTGATGGGCACGGTCTATAACCATTTCTAAGCCTTGCATGTCTCCGTTTTGTTTCCAATATTGAATGTTTGGTTTCAATGCAGCACAGTAAGGAGCAACTGCTCCAATATATTTAAATGCCCAGTCTAATTTATCTGCTCCTTCTGAGAGTCCTTTTTCTTTTCTGCCCATTGCGAATTCTGCTGGGTCTAGCCCTGCGCAGAGTATAGAATTTTTTTCTTTAACGGCCGCTAGCCATTTTTCCTTGAATGTTTGTGTTTGTTCTGCCATTTTATTTTAATTGGATTCCAAATTTTTCTCTAACGGCCGCATCTAGTTCGTTGAATTTGCCCGCTTCGTGTAAGGTATCGGCATATTTTTCTGTAAATTTAATTGCTCTTTCCAATTTTCCTCCTTCGGGATTCCACGTATCCAATAAAGCTAAGGCACCATGTTCTTTTAGATATTGCTTACTCCACGCTGTTGGGTCTTTAAGGTAAGCAAGGGCTCTTTCTGGATTTGTCGAATATTTTGTTAAAAAATCTTCATCTATTGCTACGAATCCTGCTGCATTTGTATTTGCCAATTCTGCAAGCCTTCCCTCTCCTCCCTGACATCTCGTAACAACGGCTAGTAGATTATCGATTCTTGCTCCCCTTTGTCTTTGCATTGGAATCCATCCCAATTCCTTATCTCCGCCTATTCTATAGCAGCTTGAACCTGCTGTTAGCATGTCTACTATGTGTACGGGAGAGAATTCCCTTAAGGATTGTCCGCTACTTGCATCTTTGACTCTTCCATCTGGATATACAATTTCAACTCTATTTGGTTCTCCTGTTCTTTGTTTGTATAATGATACGTGTGGCAATTCTAATTTTCTTGCCACGGGTCCTGAGAAAATCCAGTCTCTTGTTTGCCCGCCTGAAATCGCTACTCCTTTTCTGTCCCCATGTATTACATTGGCGAGAACTTCTGCAGATATTGTGTCAATGACTTCGTTAAAGGTCGGATGTTGTTGGGTCATGTTTACTGCATGTTGTATCATTGCTGCAGAATCATCTTTGTGTTCTCTAAACGCTCCACCATCTTGACAGAGTTTTTCGGCATTAATATAATAAATTCCTAATTCTTTTCCGGAGGCTAAAATAACTGGTTTATCTAAATCTGTAAAGGCGGCTTCTTCAACAAGTAGCTCGGATATTCTTGGATGACTTTTCATTATTCTTTAAAACTAAGAAGATATTTAAACTTTATCTAGAAAATTTCATCGGAGGGGAGTAGTTAAATTATTGATTTAGTTCTCTTAGTTTTTCTTGGATTGCTTTGAGCTCATCTTCTATTTCATCTCGTTTTGCGAAAGATTCTTTTGTTTTTTCTTCTACTTCTTCATCTTTTTGTATAGACTTTGGAATTTTTGGTGTGGGCATTTTGTTCTGGAGGGCTTCGATGTCTGATGATACTATGGAAAATAATTTGTGTAATCTGTTTTTGAGGTCTTGTTTTTGTCTTGCTAATACTTTGAGATTGTGGAGTCTTTTTAGAGTTGCTAGAAGATCGGCTTGGCTCATTAGAACGTTTGATTTGTTTAGGCGGTATGCTTCTGGAGAAACTGAGACAAAGAGTTCTTCTTTTGAGGCCATTATATCTGGTCGAAGATATCTGAGTCGACTTCTGCTAATCTTGCTTTGATTTTTTCTATGTCGCCGGTCCATCCTGTCAGCTCTTCTTCCTCTTTAGATTTTACGCCTTTTATTTTTGCCAGAACTGATTCTATTTCTTTGACCTTTTCTTTTATGTGATCAAAGTTTTTTTGTGCTGCTTGGAATTTATCGATTCTTACGAATATTGGTTCTATTTGTTTTGTTATTGATTTGACTGGAGTTGTTGTGTTTATCTCTAGGGTTCTTTTTGGGGGTTCTGGGATTGCTTCTTCTACGGAAGGCTTTGGAGGAATCATCGACCCCCCCTCTTGCTCTTCTGTAACGTGAAGTCCTTCTGGAATTTCCACGCTCACCTCTTCTCCACCAGGAGATGGCATATCGGCAACAGCTGATTTAACCATTTCTTGATTGATATTTTCGTTCTTAGAACCACTTGGAAATGATGGTAACTCTGGAAGGTCTTTTTTTGCGGGCTCTTCTTGTGATCTTGGTAATTCTGGTAATGTTGGCGCTGCTGGGATTTCCGGAACCTCTTCTTTTTTACTAAATAATCCCATGGTATGATTTGGGAAAATTCTTTTTTATAGGTTTATAGTAATTTTATAATGACTACAATATTTCCGACGGGGCAGAGAAAGGTATATAAAAGGAATCTGATTTTGTTGAATATGCAAGTTAAACTTCTACATGATCTCGTCGAGGAAATGGCTGGTGAAAATACTGGTAGGATTGTTGAGATTTTGTTTGGAAAGAAAGATGTTAATGAATTTTCGATTGCTAAAAAAATGGAATTGACTATTAATCAGGTCAGAAATATTTTGTATAAACTTTCTGCCGAAGGGCTTGTTTCTTTTATTAGGAAGAAGGATAAGAGGAAGGGTTGGTATATTTATTACTGGACTTTGGATACTGAGAAATGTTTGGTGAGATTGGAGGCTTCGTTGAATGGGAAGATAGAAAATTTGAATCATGTTTTGAAAAGTCGGGAGACGAAGCGGTTTTATATTTGTAAGTCGTGTGGGATTGAGGTTGGCGAGGAGAAAGCGCTTGAGCATGGGTTTAGTTGTGAGGAGTGTGCAGAGGTTTATGAGTTGTCTGATAATAGTGGTTCGATTCGTGATACTAAAACTAAGATTACTCGGACTGAAAAAGATTTGACTTTGATACAGGGAGAACTTGAAATTATTCGTGAGAAAAAATCTAAAAAGAGAGCTCGAGCGGAGAAGAAATCTGATAAGGAAGAGGCTGAGAGGAAGGCTTTGA